>Ga0098046_1000203_pt1 | contig 22489 bp, 18 predicted proteins | sample 11BtaG_FD_77067 | JGI IMG/M metagenome (GOLD analysis project Ga0098046, IMG submission 77067) | Marine viral communities from the Subarctic Pacific Ocean - 11B_ETSP_OMZ_AT15265_CsCl metaG | ecosystem: Environmental > Aquatic > Marine > Oceanic | place: Pacific Ocean | collected 2015-01-16
AAACGAATCGACTACTAGAATATCTAGATCGTTCATAGCATTAGCAAGAACATCGATATCAGTCTCGTTAGCAATACTAACATTCTTAACTTCTAGACGCTTACAAGTAAAAGCTAACTGAAAAGTATTCTCTTCTCCAGAAGCATATCCAGTCGCGTAACCATTCTTCGAGAGACTCTCTAACATCTGAAGGAGGAGAGTCGTCTTACCACATCCAGCCTGCGCAGTTACAGTCGCAGCAGATCCCGGCAAGATACCCTTACCGAAGATCTCATCGAACTCAACAATACCAGTTGACATCCGCTTGAAGTAAATATCCGGGATAGTAATCTCAGATACTTTCGTAAATTTAGTTGAATTAATTCCTAAGTTCATAATTGTCGTGCTTACAATCTAATTATATCGGAGTTCCTTATGGATCTACCACGCGAAATGAGGTTTCGCATCATACTTCTCAGTCATTTCGTAATGAAGCTTCAGAATCTCTTCCTCTACTATCATATCCTCTTTAAAGTCTTTCATTTCTTTCTCAGAAAGCCCATGCCGTTTAGCGTAATCCAAATCATTCCTATCGAGAAAAGGACTCCACTTGCGACTAGAGGACTTAAAAGAAATATCTCCCGGCTTAAGGTAGCCGAGCTCAATTAAATCTTCCGTACTTGGAGTGTTGCTCATACCTAATTATATTAGAGTTCCTTTTGAGTTCTCTAAATATATTCCTCTTCCGTAATAGTTAAGAAGTAGCCTTTACCGTTTAACCTCTCTACGGTTTTATGTGCTTCATCATAACTAAACGGACCTAGATTAGTAATCTTTTCGAATGATCCATTAAAAATCTCAACTATATACTTTTGCATATTCTTAGTATACACTTGTTCCTTTTAAGAACAGGTATTATTTTCAACTAGTATTCTAGCTTTACTGCTTTTGAAGTTCCAGCTAATCCTAGATAAACATCTTGACCCTTAACAAGAGCGCATGTAGAAAAGCCTGTTCCTGGACTCATAATACCAGAACCTTCTTGTGCAGTTGGCTTTCCATCAGCAAAATCTTCCTCATAGTCCTTCCATTGCACCTCATAGGTGTGTGGATTAACTCTAAAGCATTTGGTATCACCCCAAAACGCGCTATAGAGCCAACCATCAGGTGCGAGAAAGCCATTGAAGTTTTTATTATTATTTGCAACCTTTAAATAATCTGCGGGTAAAATTATTTCTTCATAGCTATCATCTGCGCAATTGATAACCAGAATAGTCTTACCCGTACGAGGTAAGCAGAATACTTTGTTAACACTCTCTACATAAGTAGCTCCTACATACTTAACACTATAGCCAGATACTCCGGACTTCACAGGAGGTCCATCTAAGTACTTAAACTCTCCATTCGTATCGATTTTTGCTACACTAGAATTCAAAGCTGGGGGCATGTAGATTTGACCTTTCTTATCTGAAGCAGCGCCCCATATATGTCCAAAGCTTGAAAAGAAGCCTCCTGTAGTAGGCTTAGGAGGAGTAAAGTTATCAATCTCTCCTGTAGCGGTATTGTAAGTATAAATTTTTAATGTTCTGGTGTATGAAGGCATATAGATAATTCCATTAGCTCCTTCTGCCCCTGATCTTATTTGAGGACAAGAGCCAAACTTTTCTTCCAGAGTAATCTCTCCTGTTGATCTGTTTAACTTGCCAATAGAATTAGAATAAGCAGGAAAGAAATAAGTATACCCGTCAGATGCTTTAACGTTACCAATAAAGCCTTTATAACCTTGCTCCTTTCTCTCTATAGAGTCCTCAAGGGTATCGGTCACAATATGCATATCAGATTTGTAACCTAAAGAGTGGATGTAGCCCTTATCGTCCATGGCCATTGTACGTGTCTTTGTAAGGTTACCTACAATCTTTCCGTCTAAATATTTAAAACTAGGCCAACAATCTTCACTTTTAGATTCTAAAACAACCTGCTCTTTATTGAGCTTCTTCAACATGTTAAGATTACTCTCAAGCTCTTCAATAATTTTGTCTATTGTCGTTATATTCATAATATTTTTTCTAATTTGTTCTAAAGTATTGTAAAGCATATAATTATTTAATTAGTCGTTCCAGTGTCTAATTGTATTCGCGATAATAAACCCACAAGTAGTTATATGAACTAACCACCAAAAGGTTCTTACAACAGCTGCTGCATCTGACTCAGTTGAAGAGTCAGATATTTTACAACCCATAGTCTTAGCCCATATACGCCATACCTTTTTCACACTTACATTTAAGGCAAATAACTTTAAATGCACTTAAAAGCTAGGAATATCACACTCCGGCGGGCATGGATTCTTAGTTGTTGTAGTTGTTGTAGTGGTAGTAGTAGTTGTGGTAGGGGGTTCTATTGTAGTGGGTATACGTATACCTGAACTTCCGAGACTAAATACGGGAGGGATTGTTGTTCTCTCGAAAGGAATAGTCAATCTTGCTGGAACTGCTCTCGGTTTACCTGGAGGAGGAGGAAGAGGGGTGGTATATGTTAAGCATTCTAACATACACTCATCAAGAGGAAGCCCTGGAGGTGGCGGCGGAGGAGGCGGAGGAGTTGTAGTAGTTGTAGTGGAGAGCGCTGGGAACATCTCCATATAACACTGTATTATTTCCCCTGGATCATCAAATCCTTGATCTTCCGGAATTTGAATATCAAGTGTAACTAGTTGGAAGGGCTTTTCAGGAACAATTAACGGGTCGACTGCAATAAGATATTGATTACCTATTGCAAGATCTATTAATGGTGTAATAACTGTACCAACAGGAATATTAAAGATTGTCGATGGTTCAAAAGGAGGAAAATTTTGAATATCACCTGGAGCTACTGGCGCATTATTGTTCCAGGTAGGATTTGCTCCTACAATCTTTTTACCATTTTCGTCTACTCCTCCTTCTCTCTCTTCATAATAACATTCAAGCACTTTACCTGATAGTGAAGTGTAACTAGTAACCTCGCATGCGAGATACCCTTCTTCTGAGTTATCATATCGATCTGGAATTTCGATGTTAACTTTATACGTAACCAGTTTATCAACTGTATCAGGAACTTTGTCAGGCTCTACAGAAATTATATTACCAGGATCTACTTCAAGCTCTAACAATTCTTTGACTCTGGCTCCTACAGGAAGGTCAAATGCTGCAGATGGCTCAGAAGCCGGATAATTAGTTACTTTACCTCCTCCAACTGCATTGACTTTAGCTTGTACCCAATAAGGATTAGCTCCATCCTGAACGTTATCAAAACTATCACTATCACTATTATCATCGTAGCATACTAGTTTTAAAGGAGGTTTTGGAGGTGGTAATGTACCACCAGTAGGAGGTGGTAATGTACCACCAGTAGGAGGTGGTAATGTACCACCAGTAGGAGGTGGTTCTGTACCAGAAGGCGGACCGCCGGTATTAATAATATTACCGTTACTATCAACATTTATAGTTACACCTCCGCCTGTATCAGTTGGTCCACCTGTATCAGTTCCTCCGCCTGTATCAGTTGGACCTGAATTTGGATCTACAATATCTGGCTTCTTAGACGATCCTAGTAAATCGCATTCAATTGTTCCTGGGTAATTAGAATAGCCTTCTGGAATTTCAATTGTAACTTTAAATAATAGAAGACGACCTTGCGTATCCGGAACAAATCTGGGATCCACTGACTTTATTGTACCCTCGTTAACTTCTACTAGGTCAATTGTTGGACTGTTAATTGGTAAATTTGATTGAATTCTGTAGTTAAAATCAAAATCTTGACCATTTATTGTAACTCTTTCACCCTCAATAACAATCTCATTATTAGTAAATTGTATCGCATTACCAGTAAAGGCATTAAATTTAAACGTACCATCTCCAATTTCTCTTCCAGGCATGGTCCCGTTTCTTATTTCCTCACTTATGTCTTCGGGATATAAAAGCGTGAAAGGGTCGAGGTTACTGCTCCAGGCAACACCTGCGGTATCACAGGTAAACAAATTGGTTGGATCTGGTGTACCTCCAGAGGGTTCAGTATCGCCTTGTTCATTAGAGGGCCCAGTATCGCCTTGTCTACCGGAAGGACCAGCAGCGCCTATCCCTGCAGGTTCTCCATTATTATCAACAGTAACAGCTGGTAATTCTATAGCTAATACTTTATTAGCTGTACCCGGTGAAAAATACAAAGTATTACCTACCGCTGTAGCTAGAGTATACCACCCGTTATTAATATCAGATTCTGTAACATTTAATATATCACTTATATCTAAAAACCCTATAGAATCATCACTAGGATCAATCCATATAAGATAAGGTATATTCCATGGTGTGGAGTATACCCTACCATCGCTTCCTAGAACAGATCCGAATGAAGCTGCTTTTGCTGTATCAGCAGATTCGGCAGAACCTCCATCGAGCATCGCGTCAATAATTTCCTGAGGGTAAGGAATTTCAGTAGCAGAATCATCGGAGGTATCTATCTTAAGAATAGAACGAGCTCTATGACCGTGAGCGTATATATTACCATTATTGGCTAGAGCTCCATACTTATACTTGCTAAAGTAAGTCTTTGTCTGAAGCATGCCAGCTGGATTGGTACTAAAAATAACATTGTCTACTGGAGCGTTACCGGTAATATAATCCGCGCCCCATGTTGAGGTCTGTGTTTCTGTATCAACTATATTAATACGTGACGCTCCATATGGCATGCCATAGATCTTGCCATTATTACCAGCGACTCCTCCTTCTAAAGAAGTGTAATGCTTTAGTGCAGTTCCTGAATTTTCAGTAATATAATCTACTCTAGTTAAGAATATTTCATCTGTGGTAGGATGCGGAGGTTGCGTTATGGAAGGCTCTAAACTATCTGTATCAGTATTAACTACGATCCATACCCCTATATTAGTGTTTTTATATGTAGGAATATATACCCTATTATTGTAGTATGCTGGACCACGAGCTTGCATAACAACCCCAGGCACTCCTCCTGATACTTGGGTAAGAAATCCCTCATCCGATGGGGTTAGATTTGTATCAATAATTAACGGTGTGGAAGCTTGTTGAGGTCCTAGATAAATTTTACCATTAGGAGCCATAGCTCCACCAATAAATTTAGCCAATGAGCCTGCACGAGCAAACGAGGTAATGTCAGTGCGCGGAGGGCTCGAGCCATCAGAAAGGTCTGTGACTATCAGATAATCAGATGCATATGGGACGAGATACAACTTACCATCTTTACCTTGGATTGCTCCTCGGTACATGATATTCTGACCATTTTTAACATCACCTCCTATAAAGCTCGCAGTAAAATCTGTTTGAGATACAGTAGTATCTTCAACATTAGTATCAGTAGGAGTAAAGGTGGGCGCGCCAGCACCAGTAGGTGCAAATACCGGAATTAATGCAGGTACTATATCAACAGCGGGATCGTTAGCATCAGTACCAAAAGTAGCATTAGGTATTACATCTGGTACTATATCAACAGCGGGATCGTTAGCATTAGTATCAAAAGTAGCATTAGGTCTACTTAGATCTATAGGTCTTACTATTGCAACAGAAGCACAACATGTTGCAGGTTCCGAAGGATTAAGATTAGGATTAGAAACAATTGATGTAGGTACTATATCAACAGCGGGATCGTTAGCATCAGTATCAAAAGTAGCATTAGGTATTACATCTGGTACTATATCAACAGCAGGGTCGTCTGCATCTAGAGAGAATGTAGCATCAGGTGAAGAAACTACCGGTCCAAATACAGGTATTAAATCTGGAACTATATCAACAGCAGGATCATTAGCGTCGGTATCAAACGTAGCATCCGGATTTATTTGATTTCTAGGTCTTACTATTGCAGATGTATTTGCGCGCGAAATAGGACCTGTAAAGCGGGGACTGATTGTTGTATTCTCCGGAGGTAGAGCTGGCGCGCAAGTAGTTGTAGTTATAATGACACTCGAAGGTAGCCCTCCTGATGCATCAACTTGTGTTACGGGTATGTTATCTGAGATGGTATCTATCCCGGTGAGAATTGTAGGCGAATCTGTGATACAAGTCGCTTCAGTGATACAAGTAGAAGACGGAAGAGATGCCTGACAACAGCTTGTAGGACTTACCGGAGGTTGAGTAGAGGTAGTAGTGGTAGTAGGCGGAAGAGTATTTTCCGGAGGAAGAGTAGAACAAGAGTACGTCGCCATTATACATATTTAATGGCGAGTCTTATTTATCTACTACTCAACTTCTATATCGTAATCTAATAAAAACTGCTTGTAACTAACTTTGTCTTCATCTTTAGCCTCTATCTTTACGTCAATAGATTCAGCCCACTCTATAGGAGTCTTTTTAGTAAAAATCTTATCATAGTTGTCACTATATAGCTTTGTAGGAGGATCTGATTTAATAAACTTACCAGTGATATCGTTTTTCGCTACATTAATATTTCCAAAAGTGGCCATAACATATTGTATAGTAGATTTTTCAATACTCCAGCAAAGATAGTTACTACAGGTCTTTCCAATTAGTAATAATTTCTGCAGGAGAGTTAGCTTCTAAGTTATTAGCAAGCGTCTGAATTAGAGGCCTCATCTCGTCAAGCTCCTCTACAAGACGCTGAGCATATCGAGCATCAGTCTGAGTAAAGTCTTTAACATCATTCATAAGTAAGGCCTCTTGTAAGTCCTGCATAAAGAAGAATGCATCCCTAACGTAATGACCACTAATCATTCTACGCCCTTGCTTATCTTTTCTAGCTGCCATACCTAATTATATTATAGTTCCTTACGCGCAGACATTCTTACTAAAGTTCTTAACAGCACTACGAGCACCTTTAGGGCAGAACCTATCCTTATTCTCCCGCCAAGTTTCAGCAGACATAATCTCAATCTCCGCACCAACCTTACCAGTATAGACCATACGTCCTTTCGGTGGTTCAACCGGATTCTCATTAGCGCATCTAATACAATTACTGAAGCCGGCTTCTACACGAGCCGGTCTAACAAGACAACCACAAGCACAATATACAATCTTCATTACTCTCTAATTATATCTGAGTTCCTTTTTAAAAGTTTGTATAAATTATCTTAATTACAATAAATATTAGTATGAAGTTTACAAATATTACTCTAGCATCAGGTAAGTCTGCCGCAGATCCAGAGCAAGGTCTAAAGCGTCTTGAAGCATATTACGTCACTGGAAGTAGCTACGGAATAGGTACTGCTGCTAGTAATACTACAGTCGATACCGACTACTACGTAGCTTGGAACAAATGGCCTACCCTTAGTGGAACTGATGCTAATGCATCAAACGATGTATCAACCTCAGCATTATCTAGTATCGGTATTGATACATTAACTACTCGTGGTAAAAATGGTGCCTTAACTACTAAAGAGTCAGAGGGGTTAGATTGTGTAATTATTAGAAGAGAGGACAGAAAGGCTGTACGTATTCAAATTGAAGGTAATAATAGCACACATTACCGTACAGGTATTTTTGCAAATGCTACTATAACAGAATTAGATCCTAAAGACGGTCCATGGACTCCTGAATTAGCGAGACTTCAGAATCTCGGTTACGTTTAATATAACTTAAACTTAAAACAAAAAAGCCGAGCTATAGCTCGGCTTTTTTATTGTCTACTGCTAATCTTTTAATCCCAAGGCAAAGCACATAGACCGTGAGTAGTAGATGGCTGTATCGCTTGTACTCTATCTTCTAGCTCTGCAAATAACTCAGGATATCTTTCAGACGATTTAACAAAATTAACACACTCAGCTTCTGTAAGATCTTGAAATGCTGTAAACGATGATAGTACTGGAGCTGCTAGAGGATACTCTTCATCTAAGATAAACACATGACCTCTTGTACCTCTAAACTGTCCAACACTTGATGTATCGTAACCTGACATAGAAGCCATAATCGAAGTAACTACATCAGCTTCACCAGATAGCGAATACTCTACAGTTAGGCGATTAATCCAAATATTATATTCTAAGGCCATATAACATATTTATAGCTGTTGGTAGTTATAATCAAATGTTTTTATATCCTCTGCAAAATGCTTTGCTACCAAATCAATAGACTCTTGATTATAAACTTGATTATAAACAGGTCTCTTCTTTTGAAAGTTAACCCGACCTTTAAATATTTTTTTCATTCCTAGCTCCTCTGCAAGAGGAATTAATTCACTATCTAAATTTTCCATCTTAATTATTTTATCAAGTTTATAATCTTTACCATCAGCTGATTTGAACCAATTTAACTGATTGTTAAAAATATAACGCCATAGGTTTAATTCCTTACGCATTCTATTACGATCGAATTTATCTGAATATGTCCATTTCATCCATTTATTAAAATCATTATCAATATCAGCATCTCCGGAAAAGTACTCCTTATACTCAAGCTGCTTAAAAAAGCTCCACGTTGAATATTGTTTAGACCATGGATTTCTTACTAATGAAATAGTATACAATTCATTCTTATCAATGCCTTCTTGCTCAGCCCTTTTATATAGATCGTGCAGAGGTAAATGCTTAGGATATTCCCATTCGTATTCAAAGTTACCGGCAAAATTTCTATTTAAATATGTACCAGCTGTTTTAGGTATATGAATAAACAATATCCTTTTATCAATTAAACGGCCCATATCTATATTCTACACACGCACCCATTTACCCTCTGAATGAATATCAGTTGGTGGTGTATATTCAACTCTAGCTCTTCCTTCATTGTCTGTATGCTCATTTGCTAACATATGTGGATCGTGTCTCTCACCTAGTACCATCCATGAAACTGTTGCTGTAGAATCAGCTACGCAACTTTCAATAGTTAATGTATTATCTGTTACAGAGCCTCTTACTGGATCCCAGTTAGTTTCATTAGTAGTAAACGTTCTAAAGCATCTGTTAAGAGCAGTTAAAGTACCAGATGTCATCCCGTGTATTTCGTCGATATTAACTGTAGCACTTCCTCCTGTTAATTGTACAACGCCACTATAGATGTTATCAGCTTGTGGAGATTCTACGAATGAATGTGACAATCGCTTAGTAGCGGATAATGCTGGTAGAGGGTGAGTAATATCAAAACAACCAGACGATTTAGCAAACGTACCACAAACACTAACATTACCACATGCTAATATAGCCCCTCCAGAATAGCACCCACACACACAACCAGCACAGCTTCCAGCCACTAATCCCCAGTAGTTCTGAGCATTTTGCCCTCCAACACCTGTAGTAGTGAATTTTGCCGCTCCTCCATTTACACATGATGTACCGCATATATATGGCGCTCTTACATCGTATGACGCACAAGCTGTTCCTGTAGTACGTGTACCATAACATTGAGTGCAGAACTTAAGAGTGTTATCATTATAAAGACAAACACCACCGTCATCATTAATAACAATACCATTCTCGTTATCATGTGGCATTATGTAAATATTACCACCATCATCTCCATCAACATTATTTCTAATGCAAAGGTGATTCTTATCATTATCGATATATGATGAAGTAGCATTATGATAAAGACTTAAATCAGCACTACTACCTATTTTAACACAAACATTGTCATTTAAGGTTATACTACCAGTAAATGTAGAACCAGATGTTACTACATTACCTGTACAACTAGTATAGCCACAACCATTACATAGTTGATTGTTATTAGAAGGTATTGTAGGCTTATTAGTTAAGCAGTTATAATTAATATCAATATTTGCTGAGCCGTTAAAACTTGATCCAGCAATTGATCGTGCAGTAGTGAGCGTGTCTGCATTTGGATGGTAAGTATCATGGAACACCCTACTAGAGCCAACATAGTGCTCTCCAGTAGAAGATATAACACCGTTAGATCCTCCAAGGAAAATTCTAGCATCACCATCGGCCGCAACATATTGACCCCAACCAGAAGCTCCTGTGAAACTAATAAAAGAAGCGCTTGAATGGGTGTAACCTATACCATACATATTGCTTAATGCAGCATCTGTAGGGTTGTAGCTTGAACCAATTGAATAGATTGGATTACTCTTAGTAGTATTCGCTCCAATATTATTATATGAACCTTCAAGGTGACCCGTATGGTGATCGGAGCGTTGTAGATGGTAACCACTAGCCAATTTAATATCTCTAGAATTAATAGTCCCTGTAAATGTAGCACCAGTTGTTGATACATTACCCGTACAAGTAGTATAACCAGCTCCGTTAGTTAATTGGTTATTGTTAGTAGGTATTGTTGTTGAGTTGTAAGCATTACTACCAAAGATCTCACAAAAAAGCTTTCTTCTTTCTGCTCCATTATCAAGAAGAATGAGTTCATCTGATGCAGGTGCAACAGCAGCTGTCATATCGGTAAGCTCTGATAGATCTAAGCTTACTGTAACTGTACCACTACTACCAGCACCATCTAGGCCAGCTGAAGTAGTAACGCAAGTAATATTACCGACACCAGTACCTGTACAAGTTGTATAACCACTATTGTTAGTCCATTGTGAAATATTACCGCTCTTATTAGTAAAGGTCTGAGTGTTACTAGGAGTAGTAGTTCCTGTACATGTTGTAAAGGCTGTATTACTATATGCATTACAACCAAAGATTTCTGAGAAAAGCTTTCTTCTTTCTGCACCATTATCAAGAAGAATTAGCTCGTCTTGTGTTGTGCAGATACCTCCAGTCATATCAGTTAACTCAGATAAGTCTAATGATAATCCAGTTGCAGATGAATCTAAACCAGCACCTAAAGTGATCTCTGTTAGATCCATGGTTATATTGACTGTACCACTACTACCACTACCATCTAAACCAGTTGAAGTAGTTATACAAGTAATATTACCGACACCTGTCCCTGTACATGTTGTATAACCAGCTCCGTTAGTTAACTGATTGTTATTGGTTGGTATTGTTGTTGAATTATAAGCATTGGATCCGAATATCTCGCAGAAAAGCTTTCTTCTTTCTGCACCACTATCAAGCAGAATGAGTTCATCTGATGCAGGTGCAACAGCAGCTGTCATATCGGTAAGCTCTGATAGATCTAAGCTTATTGTTGCTGTACCGCTTGAAGCATTACCATCTAAGCCAGCTGCAGTACAGATGCAAGTAATATTACCTACACCTGTACAAGTAGTATAGCCACAGCCATTAGATAATTGATTGTTATTAGTTATATAGTTAGCATTTGTAGCGCCTGTATAACCAAGATTAGCAAGTGTTATATTACGTGTAGAGTGTGATGTTATAACACCATCAGTCATTACCAACTGATCTACAACCTGACATCCTGAGGTGTTAATGTCAGAATCGGTACCGATAATAGTGTTATATGTACCTGCTGCTTGGAAAGATGAAGCATGACAACCATCAAGCATGTCAGCATCTAATCCAGAACCAGAACCATCACTAGTACTTGTCCAAACTTCTCTCCAGCCTGCATCATAACCACTACCTTGATCATTGTAAATAAAAACTTTACCAGCAGAACCGCCAGTCGTGGGTGCAATTGCTAATGCTGTTATATTACCTCTCGTTGAATCTGATGAATTATCTGTCCAAGTTAACCATGATGAGCCTGCTGTTTCTGTAAATCTACCGGCATCTGTTAAATTGTAATTACCTGCGTAACTCCAAGAGGTTTTAAACACAGAACTATACGAATCAAAACCACCGTCTGATTCTATTTCTGCTATAACTTGCGCTGTAGTTATGTTAGGATTAGATCCATTAGTAAATGCTTCAACGCCTAGAGACCTAATATCGTTATAGGGAGTTTTACCAGCTAAAAGGTTATCAACTTCTGTTTCTGTATAATAGCGGCTATCTAAGTTAGCACTACCAAGTGCAGTTACATGACCATATGTATCGAGCGTGACGTCTTGTATTACAGTACCATTACTATTATTAACAGAAGCCTGTGAGGAAGTATCACAGTGGCACAATGTAACAGCACCGCTTGTTCCACCCCCAGCAAGACCAGAGCCAGCTGTAACTCCTGTTATATCTCCTATGCATGTAGCTCCACAAGCAACAGCAGTAACTCTCCCGTATGCATCAAGAGTGATAGAGTCAATCTTACAAGAATTACTAGTGCTACCATAAGTTCCAGCACCAGCCCCTCCCGTAGCCATGTTAATAGTAACGCATCCAGATGTACCACCACCTGTTAAATTAGTACCCGCTACAACCTGTGTTATGTCACCAGTAGGTACAGCAGCGATACAGGTATCAACATAGTTCTTATTAGCAGCATCTGTACTTGCACTTACTGTATCAATACCTTGAATACGACCTGTTCCTCCTAATGTGATATCACCACCTGAAACGGTTAGATCACCAGTAACTGTAGCACCTGCAGCTGTTGTGGCAAACTTATTGACGTTATTGTAATAAAGATTTACTGCACCATCCTGTACAGCGCAAATCATGTTTTCATTTCCAGCTGCATTTAATAACCGAAAAGCATTAGTTAGTAACCTTAAGTCACCAGTACCACTATCTTTTATATAACTTTGAGAACCGTCATGATAGATTTCGAGATCATCACTCGCACCAAGTCTAACTTTTTGGTTATCTCCAAGATCAAGATGTGAGCCTAATGTCGCTGCACCACTTCCACTATTAGCTAGAATAGTGCCATCGACATCAAGCTTTTGAGTCGGATTAGTACATCCAATACCAACGTTACCACCATCCTCAATATAGAATGCAGACGTACCATCATCACGGAAGTCTACAATATCATTACTACCTGTTTGGTTAACGATGAGAGCTGGACCAGTACCAGTGTTGGTAATGTCCATTGCAGATGTTAGAGATACTGTTGTCTCTAAGCAAGTAAAGTCTCCAGTTACAGTTAAGTCGCCTTGAACCGTAAGATCACTTGTGAAGAGACCATCACCAGCAACTGCTAACTTCTGTGTAGGAGCTGTGCAACCTATACCTAAGTTGCCGCCTGAGGTGAGACACATTCTATAAGCACTACCCTGCGTATCATAGAATCTCCAACCGTCATAAGCTGCAATATACATTTTGTTACCATCTCTTGATAGACGGACATTTCCATTAACAAAATTAATACCATTGCAATAAGTTATTGTGCAGTTAGCAGTATCGGCAATATCGCTTCTTAAGAACTGTGTATTATCAATACCATCTAAGTTTTGCGAATCTGCAGCTTTGGCATTAATACCTAAGAAGCAGCCAACAGCGCAGCTAGCAGCAGTACCTATACCAAGATCGGATCTAACCTCAGAACAACTTCTACCTTCGATTGTATTTGCGTCAGTAAACTTAGCGAAGTCGTTATCAACAGGAGTGCCTGATGTGTCTACATTACCGGTACCCGTGCATGTAGTATACCCCGCACCGTTAGTTAACTGGTTATTGTTAGTTGGTATTGTCGTAGAGTTATATGCATTTGATCCAAAGATTTCTGAGAACAGCTTGCGCTTTTGTGTACCAGCATCAAGATAGATAACTTCATCACTTGTAGGTACAATAGCAGCTGTACCATCAGCAAGCTCGCTTAAGTCGAGGCAAACCGCTGGAGTTGTCGTTCCACTACTTACATCAATACCAGCATTTCCAGCAGTTACTGATGTAACAGTACCGACAGTGTTACTACAACCGGTAGGTCCGCAAGCTACTGCTGTTACTCGACCATAAGCATCAAGTGTAATAGAGTCGATCTTACAAGAATTACCTGTATTGCCATAAGTACCTGCTCCTGCACCTGCAGGTGTTAAGGCCATATCATTTGCATTAGCTGTAATACCCGTACCTCCAATAACATTTAATGTTACAGCTCCTGAAGTACCTCCACCGGTCATACCGGTACCTGCTGTAACTCCTGTTATATCACCTACGCATGTAGCTCCACAAGCAACAGCAGTAACTCTACCATAAGCATCAAGTGTGATAGTGTCAATCTTACAAGAGTTACTAGTACTACCATAAGTACCAGCTCCAGCACCACCAGTTGACATATTTACACATGCTACACCAGTACCATTAGTTACACTAATATTAGTACAACCACGAACTTCAGTAACAGTACCGGCACCAGCTCCACACGCTATACCATCTAACTTAGAGCCATCTGCTGCAAGGTCACGACCGTCGACAGTACCAGTAACTCCAATATTACCAACAACATCTAAAGGTTTAGTTGGTGTAGCAGTACCAACACCAACATTACCAGCACTTACAAAAAGAGCATTAGTACCATACTCACCAATGGCAATTGTATCTGTAGTAGCATCACTATTTACCTCAATAATAGGTAATCCAGCTGCATCATTAACACTAAAAATAGTACCTGTTAAATTGTCACTAACACCGAATAACCTACCACTCTCACCATCAACAGAGAATCTATCAGCTGAAGCACTACTATAACTCGTAATATTTAACCCAGCACAACCATCGTATCCTATTGAAACACCTGCTGTTAGGTTTGGTACTGTACTACCTCCCGCTGAACTGCTATCAAAGTATATACTTCCGCTCTGTGGTACTGTTAAGACGTTAGCCATTCTGTAGATATTTATTCTACAGATCTTGGATTCCTATTATAATTGGAATCTTGATTTTGTTGCGTTAAAATTTTGTCGAACTTCTGCATCACTTAATGATTTGGTATTAATACTTACCTGTGGTATTTTTCCATTATAAAATGAGCTTGTCCAATTTCTACCTATAGCATTACATGGGCCTCCATTTGTAGTATAAGAATTAAAAGTATCAGAATCTGCTACTCCATTAACATACATTTTCATAGTACCATCAGAGGCTGAAGCACCTTCATAATTTACCCAAGTCAGCATATACCAATTATTAACAGGTAATGTGGTATTACCATCATGATCCCGCCAAACACCATCATAATTTCTATAATGTATTTTCCCACCATTAAAACCAAAAGCATTTGCAACTGGACCTCCACTTGAATTAGACATAATATTATAACCGCTAACTACATTAGGATTTACCCAAGCATTTAAAGTCCAACTTCCGTTACCAAAAGTATAAGTAGGAATAGAAATATAATCGTCCGTCCCATCAAAAGTCATTTGTGCATTACTGTCAAAAGATACGTCTGATACATCTATATCATTTGTTCCAGTTAGATCTATAAGTGAACCTGTAGCCGATCTGGTTCCACCTAATATGAAAGGAGTTGCATGGCCTCTTTCTTCCACTTGATAATCTCTCCAATACGCATCTGCATTAGTAGTAGTACCCAAACATTGACATCTTATTGTGTTGAGAGATGTGTTTCCTGCTCCTGCAGGTATTGTTACAGATAATCTTTCCCAACCTCCACCACCTGAATGATAGCCGCTTGCATAACCCCAATAACTTGAACCACTTTTGGTAGTATTGAGATGTATTCTAGCCATAGTAGCCTGATCAGTTTTACACCATACCGAAACTGTATAAGTTTTGCTGCTATCTATAGTTCCCGGTGCTATTCCTGAAAAATTACTTTCACTATTTCCACCAGCTCTCTTTTTCATTTTCCAGGCTCCTGTAAACCCGGGGCCCTCGTAGTTAGGGACCCACTCCATTCCTCCTTCAGTACTTATATTAGAATTAGGATAATAGGACCAATCCCAGGCAGTTCCATGCAAATTACTATGATAAACAGAATTACTAGTAAAGTAAGTAGTTGGACTAGTAGGTACCATTGTACCGATATCAAATGTAGTAGTTGGCTCTCCTCTATTATATCTAAAAGTTTCATGGCTTTCAGATACAAAAGGATACCCCGTATCAAAACCAAATACTAGACCATCTGTAACAATATCTGGATTTGCATGTGCACTCATAGTCCGAATCTTCCTTTCGTTGCGTTATAGTTTTGGAGAACTTCTGAAGCTGTAAGCTCTTTACTATATTGTCTTGCTACAGCTAAATCTAATTCACTATAAGTCCCCCATCTAGTATCTAAAGCGAATCTAGTGCCACCCCAATTTTTGACACGCTGACTTGAGGATACAGAATCAGTAGCACCTGTAAAATCTAATTGGCCATTGATATAATGAATAATTCTATTGTTTGTACCATCACTTATCGCTACCCAATGCGCCCATGTATCAGCAGTAAATCCACCATTTGTAAAATGATCTGAATCACCATACCTTGTATCATCATAATTTAAATTACCTTTGCTTACTCCATCTACAGCAGGATTTAAATATAAAACTACATCATTCCCTATTTCACCGCCCCATATATGACCATTAGCTGCATACTGAGCAGTTGGCAGAGTTCGCATTTTAAACCACAACTCAAACGAAACCATAGTTCCGTTGCCAGTATTAAATCCGTATTCATTTATTGCTGTTGCTCTATCATCAACCCCATCAAACCTAATAAATCCGTCACTATTATATGTCGGTCCTCCATTAGTAAGTGACACTCCATTATTATTACCAGAGCGATCATACCAAGTCGTGCCACTACCAGAATACGACTTTTTATCCGCTGCATCTAAGCAGAGAACCAACCCATCTGTTATTATTTTTGGTGAATATGCTGTAGACATAATTATGAGAATCTACTTTTTGTTGCGTTATAGTTTTGTAGAATTTCAGCTTGAGAGAGTACTCTATTATAAGCTTGAAAATTAGCAATTTTACTATGGTCATAAGCAGTGCCTGATCTTTTTCCTAATAACCAGTTGGTAGCATCAGGTTCAACATACTGACTACTTTCATCACTAGTAGAAGGATTTAAATCAACCCCGACTCTCCATTCATCAGTATCTTCATCTCCTGTTATTTGTATAAAATACCATTTATTAGCAGTAGATATCGCAGTTGGTGCAGTTGAACGTATCCAAATCCCTCCTTGGGCAGCGGTTAACCCACTATCATCTCTATACTGCACAGAAACATTATCAGTACTAAACCAAAATAAACAAAATCTACCTCCAGAAGTTTGACCGTTAAATATACCATTGTGTGTAGAATTATGGATAGTTGTTGGGTTATACCAGAAAGTGACAGTTACTTGAGAATTACTTGCGCTAGAAGGATTACCAAAATTTATATAATCGTTAACACCATCAAATACCAAAGATCCTTTGTTATCAGAATCAAAAGTCGGTCCGTTTGTTAAAGTTCCATTGCTACCGTTACCACTTCTATCAGTCCAAGTATTACCACTACCTCCATACGACTTACCATCCCCCGCATCTAAGCAGAGAACTAAACCATCGGTAACGATCTTTGGTGAATGAGCTAAAGCCATAATCTTTACGGCATATCACCCCCAGATTGCGTCCATGTTTCAGTACTTAGCACGGATAAGATTTCTGTATGCGTATATGGTCCCTGTGATGTACTTAGACTAGATACAAACGACGGAGTACTTCCATCCCATTTAACAAACGTTAGAGTTTCATCAACAGACTTTCTTATAGTATCAACTGATGTTTCTAAAACTGAGCTAAAATTAATGATGTCAATTTCTGACATATTAAATATTAAGTATTTTCTATTTTCAAACATAATTTAAATTCTACAATATATTAACTTCAAGAGGTTCAACATCCTTACGTGTACCGTAAATATTATAGTTATAACATCCATCAGAGCATACAACTACACGCTTATTATCTTGTGAAACAATATACGGTTGATGTGGTCCACCTACTGGAGTTATCTGAGCAGTAACACTATCCTCATGTACCAACCAATCCCATTCAGCAGGTAAGTCAATAGTACCACAACATGTACTACCTCTTACAGTAACACCATGCTCATTACCCTCAACAACACCATACTTCAACTGACCACCAGTAACGGGGTTATCAACTAAGAAGGACTTACATGTTGCAACAAAGCTACCGTTAACGGCTAATGTAGCAGATGGTGTAGAGCAGTTAATACCGATATTGTTAGCACTACCATCTACGAATAACATGTGTGTGTTAGTATCAGATTCAACACGGAAGTCGTTAGAGTTACCACTCTCATTGACAACGATACCACTATTGTTGAAACAAATATGTTGCTCACCACCAGTATAAATACAGAATGAATCAGGATTAAATTGTAAAGAAGTATTACTATCACCTGAATGGTAAATATTTGCACCTACACATATACTACCTGAGAAGTTCTTTGTACCAGAAGCAGTTTGCGCAGAAGCAAGATTCATTACTACACCTGTATCAATAGCAACATCATTGGCATTAGCAGTAATACCTGTACCTCCAATTACGTTTAATGTGGCACTTCCTGAGGTTGCTCCACCGGTCATACCTGTACCAGCTACAACCCCAGTTATGTCACCGCACCCTGTACCTCCAGTTGTAATACATGTAACTCGACCATAAGCATCTAAGCAGATAGTATCAATTTTTATATTATCCGCTGTACTTCCATATGCACCAGCTCCAGCACCTCCTGTTGCTGCATTAATAGTAACGCATCCAGATGTACCACCACCTGTTAAATTAGTACCCGCTACAACCTGTGTTATGTCACCAGTGTTCGCTGTAGCACCACATGCTATACCATCTAACTTAGTACCGTCTGCTGCAACATCTCTACCATCAACACAACCACTTACAACTATATTTCCATTTACATCTATACCTGTATTATTAACTGTTAGCCTTCTAGTAGTACCATATACCATTTGAAGATTACCAGCTGAGTTTGTTGTTAGGTTATCTGGTGATTCAAATATCTTAGTATTACCTCCCGTCCAATGTATACCTTCATTAGGACCAGGATCAGCAAAGCAAAAAATATTAACTCCAATAATATTATTATTGTTATAGTTTACCTGACCGGTCATCGTACCACCAGCTTTTGGTAATGCATTATCCGCTTTAGTACCTTGTGTGGAAGTAGCACATGCATTCCAACATGCAGCACTTGCTATATATGCATCAGCAATGGCAGTACCAACAAAGCACTTACCTGAGTTAATAACATCACTATCATCCAATTTAAATGAACCTGTAGCATTTATGCTACCAGCCACATCAAGCTTAGATGCTGGACTAGCAGTACCTATACCAACGCTACCATCTTGTAGCATTGACAATCCGATGCACTGTCCTCCACTTCCAGTTTGGTTATCAGCATACCATACAAATCTATTATTATTACCTGACTGCGTGCCCTCGTAGTTTAAACTAAATCCATAATCACCGTATTGTGTAGAGCTAGTATTACCAAATCTTAAAGCCGTGTAATCTTGGTTGGCTGAAGTAGAACCTACGCGTAACAATGTGCTAAGGGCTGTTGTATCTGATGTTGTAACGGTTAATTTACTATTATTCTCCGTTGATGATGTCCCAATTCCAACATTATCTTTAGAGCCATCTACAAATAGTGCATGTGTATCTGTATCACCTTCAACTCGGAAGTCGTTAGCAAGACCCCCTTCATTAATAACAACACCACCAGTGGATATATCGATTGAATCTTCACCACCAGCTACCAAACTAATATTATCAGTAGCAAAACTTAAATATGTATTTGTGTCTCCACTATGAACGAGACTGTTAGCCAAATATATGTAATTATTAGCGTAAATATTATTAGAGACTGTTGCGTCAGTATTAAAGTAAGCGCCGCCAACCGATCTTAATGTTCCATTCACGTCTAATACGTGTGAAGGTGTTGTGTCTCCTATACCTACATAACCAAGGCTACCATCTAGATGCATTAAAGCAGTACTATTAGGTCTAAATGATAAATCACCAGCTGGTAAACCAACTATATAGTTAGATGCAGAACCCGCTTTTAAATCTACAGAGACTTGAGTATCATCTTCAAATCTAGCCGTATCACCACTTCCACCTAAAACTTCAAACTTGGCAGATGGAGTCGCTGTTCCTATACCAACGTTATCAGTAGAACCATCTACAAACAATGCATGAGTATCTGTATCACCTTCAACTCGGAAGTCGTTAGAGTTACCAGGTTCATTAATAATAACACCAGTTGAGTTTATATTTATTTGACATTCCCCTCCAGCATGAAGAGCAATACCATTTGTACTAAAGGCGATACATGTATCCGGATCACCGGTATGTCTAATTACATTACTAACACAAAGAGCTGAACCATTGAATGTTTTATCTCCAGCAATTGTTTGATTACCAGAAGTTCTTACAACAGTCGAATCAACACTTACGCAATTAGCTGTAGCTTGTACACCATCACCTGCACTTAAATTTAATGTAACGGAACCAGATGTACCACCACCAGTTAAACCAGTACCAGCAATAACTGCAGTTATATCTCCCGTAGTAGAAGCGAGTGCAAATATATCTGCAATATCTGTCCCACCAGATAGTATATTAGTACAGGTATTAATGTCACCTATAAAGGTAGCATTATTACTATCGAGTGTTGGAATAGGTTTATAACTCATCGTCTTCTGTATACATATTTATATCTAAACTCATGGCTTCGCAAGCATCTTCTAGTGTATTATACCATGACCAACCATCTTTAGGATATGTATACGTATCTTTATCCTCCTTAACTAGAGTAAAACTTGGAGCTGTAACTCTATTAGGAGCATGCAATAAATCCTCACCATCTAATTTATAAAATCCTGCTTCGTACATAATATTATTCTGTTATTGTCCATCCTTTGTTTGTAGCTATCGCCCTATCATCTGAAGTTAGCTCTGCTACTCCTGGATTATATCTTATATCTATAGTCTTACTTACAGATGTTAAATTATTAAATATATTAACTATACCACTTCTCGATAATTTCGATTGGTAAAAGCTTATATTATATTTGCAACCTAGTACTACCGGATCACTTAAATTTTTCGCATCATAGAACATATTGAGTTGATTACCATCACTAGTAACAGCGGAAAGAGTGAGAGTTGGTACGCTAGATACATAACAACCTCTAAATAGTTCTCTACATCTAAAAATACCTAAGTTACCTGAAAGTTGAAAGAATGTAGAAGGTAAGCTACATAGATTATAACAGTTCATAAAGGTTCTATACCAATCAGTATTACCCGTGTTACTAAGACCATAAAATATACTTTTAGGTATTTCTCTTAAATCAGTATTTGTATAAAAAGTATAATAATAACCATGTTTTGTGTTTATATCCCAAGTTTGCAAATCTGGTGCTTTAATTAAATTTTCACAATTCTGAAATGTTTGTTGGAGTGACGTTGGTCTAACTGTTGATGGAATTGTAATCTCTCTTATACGTCTACAATAATAAAACACCCCATACATTGAAGCGTTATAGTTTGGGTTTAGCAAAGATAGATCTGCGTGTAGTAAGTTGTAACATTCACCAAATAATAATTGAATATTTGTAGCGCTTGAAAAATCTAATTTAGGTATTTTTGTTAAGTTATAACAATACCGGAACATCTGGTAAAGGTTTGTTCCACTAGATGTATCGATTTTCCGAATTGTTTTTAGAGCATAACAACCACTAAACGTTTCCCTAAAATTGCTTACATTTGATGTATCGAATTTAGGTATTTTTCTCAAACTATGACAATACTGAAATGTTCTATAAAAAGAAGTAGCTGAGCTTGTATTAAATTTAGGTACATATAACAACCTATTGCAATATGCAAATGCTCTATAAAAATTAGTTATAGTTGAAGTATCAAATAGTTTTATACTATCTAAAGATGAGCAGTAGAAAAATGTGTTGCTGAGGGTGTTTAAATTGCTAAAGTCTATATCATAGAAGGATGGAGGTACTCGTTTTAAACTTTTACAATAGCCGAATATTTGTTCTATTGCATTAGCGTCTCCATCAGCACCAGCACCAGAAAAATCAATATGATCTAAAATCTCAATACTCCTACAATTATAAAAGGCGGAGCGCCAGTCACTAATTTGAGATGTATCAAATCCAAACTCTACTATAGTTAAATTGTAGCAACCGTAAAATAAGTTATCTGCATGATTACAGCTTGAATGAACGCTAATTATATTTACTCGTTGTAGTTTAGTAAGGTATATGCTAGTTCCACCGAGACTATTTTCTATACTTGTAACATGAGGAGTATTTATAGTTAACTCTAACCAAGCTACAGGACTGACTGCTGGTACCGAATCATGTCTTTCTTGAAAATCAAAATACGTTATCTCCCCGCTACCCTGCGCTGTGATAGTTACTTTAGATTGTCTTAACACTGTTCCTAGGATAGTAACTTCTGTACTAGCAGAAATATCTGACCAATTAAATTTATGAAGTGCTTCAACGCCACTATTATAGTTTTCAACTGTACCATCACCCCAATCGATTGTATAACCGGTGCTGCATGTTATGTTTAAAGAAACATAATTAATATCTTTCTCACTTACACCAAATATGCCAATAATTTTTTGTGATGTAGGGTCACTATAACTTAACAATCCTGTATTACGAGTATGTGTCGTTATACTCGTCCTAGGCCTCTGATCTACCTCAGTTGCAACTAAACCTCTTATTTTTGAACTTCCTGCTCTTAATCCCATAATATTCTATCTATTAAAT
>Ga0098046_1000217_pt1 | contig 21353 bp, 38 predicted proteins | sample 11BtaG_FD_77067 | JGI IMG/M metagenome (GOLD analysis project Ga0098046, IMG submission 77067) | Marine viral communities from the Subarctic Pacific Ocean - 11B_ETSP_OMZ_AT15265_CsCl metaG | ecosystem: Environmental > Aquatic > Marine > Oceanic | place: Pacific Ocean | collected 2015-01-16
TCAGTCGTAGACGGCTTTCTATTCGGGTCTCTTTCTTTCGACATTTCAATTAAAGTAGGTAATGACATACCCATTTTAACAATATCGACATTGCCCTTGCTTACGTCTTCAAACGTTACTTTATCTCCATTTGGGTAAACGAAACCAACTGCGGGCATTATTTGTCTCCTTGTTATTTACATAGTCTGTCATCAAACTATGTAGTTTATCTTTAATCGACACACCTTCTTTTGTCGTTTTAGACTTAAACTTTATCCAAAGTTTTTTGTCTACAACAAAAGAGGTTTGATATCTATTTTTTGTATTTATCATAATAGCAATATAGTTAAATAGTTTTACCTTGGTCAAGCAAAACTTTATAACTTTATAAGTCAAGCTTCCTAAGTTCCTTATCTATTTCTATCTTTATATCTTCAGGAAGTTCATCAAAATAATCGTGAAATATCTCGTATGCCTCTTTATATTTAGTTCTTTTTGATGATAAAAATTTTATTCTAGCATAATCTTCCTCTAGCTTTTCTATATACAGAAGTAGTTTATCTAATTCTGCGTCTACTTTTTTAAACTGCTCGTAACCTTTACTCATTTGTACCTCCGTCTATTCCCTTACCCTCCATTCCTGGAAAAGGTCTAGGTTTACTATGTTCGTCTAATTCGTGGTTTTCTCCAGTGTTATTATTAACTAGTTCACTAGCCCAACCTGCTCCTGGTATGTATGTGCAAGTTATTCTAAATCCTAGTGAATGTAGCTTTGAAGTCGCATTTACTATTTGCGTCTGTAACTTTATAGCTTCTCTATCTTTACCCATTTTTCCTCCTTAAGGACGTAGTGTCCTAGATTATTATTAACTTCTTCTAAGTCTTGTACTAGTCGTTTTATCTTATCATTGAATATAATATTATTCTTATTCAAATGACCTTCGTGTCTTATAGACCACGCTTTGTCTATCTTTATCTCTTTACTCATCAATACTCCTAAGTAATGACGTTGTAAGCTTTATTGCTTTTTTAACTTCCGCATAACTTATTTCGTCGTTAGTCTCTTTAAGTCTATCTAGCAAATCAAATAATATAAAATATATATCTTTTGCTTGTAGATATCTTTTATCGTCTAATATATTTACTGACTTCATTCTTCCTCCAATTCAAAGTCTGACCAGTCTCGGCATTCGCTACATATAGCGACTCCAACTTCTAGTCCTTCATCTTCCATTACTTCTGTTATAGCGCTACCGCCGCAACAAGTAGACATCCATACCATATCGTCTTTGTCCACTATCTCGAAAGGTTCGTGCATTTCACTTCTTACTTCATCAGTCATATTACCCTCACATTGTTCACATTCTTTAACATAAATCTTTGGCTCGTCGCCTTCGTGGCTATTACCACAATTACAAACAACCGTTGGTTCCCATAGACCTTTAGACGACTCACCTTTTTCAGTCGATATAAATCCAAGATAACTCACCTGTTGTCATTCGCATAATCTAATTGTTTGTCGTTGTATGCGTCAACTTGATTTTGATTATCTTCTACTAGCTTTATTAATTCAGAGTTGAAAATTTCCGTCATCATATCTGTATCATACCAGGTAATTCCAGTATCTTCATCTCTATACTCTAAAACTTGTACGACTATAATTTTATCTTTCATATTTAATTCTCCCATTTTTTATTGCAGGCAGCGTCGCCAGACCAATAAACGTATTTGCTAACCCAAGAGTAGTCGGATTGAATACCGACGCTAGTCCCGTATCTAGCATTAATTGTTTATATATACTGCCTGCAATTTTTTTCATATTCACAATTTAATAATTTTATATTTAAAAACAAATACTTTTTTATTTTTTTTTTATTTTTTTTCAACCTCAATATAGCTCTATCTAGCATATAATATAATTAAATCTAGCTCAATCTAGCGAATATTAATAAAAAATAAACACCGACGGAGCAGAACGGACGCAAAACTGCGCCCGTCCGCAATAGTAGTTTATATAAACCTACTATAATCCGACTGAGTCAGATTGTTTGAAAAGTGAAACAAGTCGTGCGTATTCCCAAACTCATATGTAGGGCAATACTCAGACAATCTTGTGTCGCTAATCAAAGGAAATTGATTAGGCATATTGTCTACATAGTGAAACTTGTGCGTCACTCTATCAAATTCGACTACCGACTGCATACCTCCGAAGCAACTAGTAATATGATTCTCGTCTCTTCGTCTTATTGTTTTAGTCCTATCTTTAAAGAACTCTCTTGTTTCGTCTGGTATTCTGAAAGTGTCAAAGATATTTTCTATCGACATAAATGTTCTATCTTCTCTACTTCTTAAATATCGTAGCATAGGCTCTACTAGATAGGGCTTTTTATGTTTTGGCAATTTGAGATATCGTCTTAACATTTCGCTATCTTTTTTATACTGAGCTATGTCGGTAAACTCTCCGTCTTTCATATGATATCGGTTATACCTTAGTTCAAGCTTTCTTAGCTTGTCGTTTTTTAAAGGTACTAGCGACTTATATATCTCGTTAGATTTAAAGTTATTATATGAAGTTAATTGTCCCGACTTTATTTCTTCTGCTATTTCGTAACAAGTATCTACGACATTAGTCCAAAAGATAGTCCAATGTTTTATCTTTTCCGTATTGAGAGTTCCGCCGTGATATCTTATTTCTATTCCTTGATTTGCTTGAAAATGACAATGCAAATTAAGTCCGTGATATCTCTTGTCGTTATACTTGTCGTTACTGAAACCGCCGTTATCATAGTAAACGTCTATGAACTCATCTCTGTCTGCAATATATGCAAAGTCTTTTACAGATTGACTTACTTTCCTAGACCAATTACCCGACAATCTCGACGGAGGCACCCAAGTATAAACATGAGGCTCTATCAACTTTGTCATTAAAGTTAAGACGCTAAAATGTAGCCAGTCGTAATCTCTTGCGTCAATATGCAAGTGAAGTCCACATCTTACTGACGGATAAGCTTCTATTCTTTTTAAAGAACTTGTTATAGTATCCACATCTTGGACTATTAAATCTCCTCGTCGTGGTTGCATTACTATTTCATTTCCGTATCTATGTTCTGAGTCCGTTACGCTTCCGTCATAAACTACATCTTGTCTAGGACGAGTTAATTCCGAGTTTACTTCTAATTCCCTAGACTCGTTGATTCGTCTATGTAGATAGTCTCTGATATCGCTATTATATTGTTCATCTTCATAGTTCGTCTCAATCTCTATACCGACATATCTCCTTGACTTGATAATATTAAATGTATCTCTTTTATAGTTATCAGTCGCAGGATTTACGAAGTCGCTATTATCTCTAATGAAGTTATTAGAGTAAACTTCCCAAACTGGTCTTTCGTCTGGGAAACAATCGTAGCAGTAATAATCTCCGGACGTTTCTGAGTATTGTGCTTCATCATTTTCCATTTCACAATCACAATCGGCGCAATGCGTAATGATGTCGTAATAACAATTTTCACAATAATATTCAGAATTTAATTCAGAATATCTTGTGTCGTCGAAAGGTAAATGTTCTCCGCAGTTATCGCAATGAGTGTAGTCCTCGGAACATCCGTCACAGACATAATCTCCGTCTGGATTTGTAGACTCCATTTGTCCTTCTTCTTGCTCACAACCGCAGTCTGCGCACTCTTCCATTTCCAGTATTACTTCCTCGTCGTGGCTATATTGCGTCATGCTCAGCCTCCATTTCATCTCCAAATTGTATGTCAACAACTTGGTCTTCCGTCAATATCTGACCAGTCTCTGTGTCGTGAAACATCCACTCTTGACCTACTTCGTCCCAAAACCATTCTTCTGGACGACCTCCATAGACTTGAGCTAAATGCTCTTTTTCGTCGTCTATATATTGTTGAGGTATTATAGGTTCCCACTCGTCATCTTGTTCAGACTGAGACCATGACGTCGCATAGTTATTTAGACTATAATGATATACTCGACTATCATACTTGAATTTAGTCTTTTCTACATTAGTCTTTAAATCGTCAAATTTCGCCGTATTAAAAGCATATAATGTATTTTTATTAAGACTATATACATCTACGTCGTTTATACCATTCATGACTAACGCGTCTTCTACAAAACTATTTTCACTTGCATAGAATAGTGTTTTTAATGACGGCACATAGGCGACATATAAAGGTCTATTCTCCTCACGCGTAAGATATAATTTCATAGGGTTTTTCTTGACGAAGGACAATGCGAAGTCTGCGTCAAAGTTCTGGACTGCTTCTTGTATATTGTCGTTATCGTTAAGTGATTTAAATATCAGCTGACTATCGACGGGACATTGTTTGTCCAGTTTAGTTTGCATTTCTGATATATTGTAAACACAGCCGTTATGAGCACCGACGACATCGCCGACTCTAAACGGATGAGCATTTGATTTGACTATTGCACCTTCGGTCGCAAATCGTGTATGACCTAATAAAATATAACTATCAGTTTTTAAACTACTAACTGCGTCGTGATATTCTTTCGTATCTACAAATTTGCTTGACGGCAAAAGTGATTTATATATTCTAGTGTTAGCTCCGACTTTAGCAATACCAGACGAATGAGCACCACGACTCTCGCTATCTACTGCCATTTCTCTCAACACTTTCTTAACAACTTTTAATTGCTTGTTGGTGTAAGGCGTCGGAGACTTTGCTATGCCATAAATTCCACACATAGTCTGTTTCTCCTTATATTAAGGTTATCAATTAACAGAACGCTATCAAGCGTCTGTTCTGTATCAGTATCTCTACCAAATCTTTGCGACAATCCATAGACGACTGCGAAAGGATTACAGCCCAACTGCACTCGACTAGTGCAAGAGTATTGTCTATGAATCATCGCTACCATTTATAAAACCGCGTCGTTAATTACTTTTATAAAATTACTATTAGCGGTATCCATTTTGTCGTAAGCACGACTTAGTTCATTCATTATTTCTACTTTGAAGCTAGAGACTATTTCTGCTTCGTCGCATAGTAGTCCAACATCTATTCTAAGTTCTAGTAGTCTAGTCTTGATAGACGCTAATTCATTAGTTAGTCTGCGTCTTTCTTTTATCATACTATCTAGCGTCGGACTAGTGTTAGTGTTGCATTGTTTGCACATATTAGTATTCTCCTTCCGACTACTTATCGTAGCCGTTTCTGTGTGTTCTATTAGCACCCATAACTGACTGACGACCACCGCGACGAGTAAGCTCGTCAAACGATATTAGGTCGCGTCGGGATAGTTTAGGGTTATCATCTGTAAAGTTATCGACTGACACTGCGGCTATACGACTGTGTGTCTCGAAACGACTATGTTTATAGTTTACGACAAAGCGATAGCCCATACGCATAAGCTTACGTGAGACGTTGTTTACAACCCATAGTGAGCCTTTCATATCGTCAGCAGGTATCTCTAAGTCATTACCTTTAATGTGGTCAGTAATAAAAACCGTCCAACCGCTATCTTGTCCATTAGGCACAATAGTCGATTCTATGCCAATCGGCAGTGTTTCAATCTTGACGCGTTCCTCTACGACGTGAGTATGCCCACAGTCGCAAGTACAGTTGCGTCGTTTAATCATAGTAGTCATAATATATCCTTTCTTGACTAAGTTAACATTCCGTCGGAAGCCATTTGCCGTCGGGCTGGAGGCTCCGCCTACGCGTTAAGTTATCACTTTTTTAGCTCATTTCCAAGCGATACTTCAGTCGCTGTCAATTATTTTTCCGCAATATTTCCGTCGGAAGGCTCTATCTAACTAACTTAATAAACAACCGACCAATATCGAGCTCCGTCGAGCGGGACTATGCGTCTATCTAGCTCCGTCGGGCGGGAAGCTGGGACCAGAAATCCATCTAGCTACGTCGAGCTCCGTCGGGTGGAATTTACTGACCTATGTCTAGCTTCGTCGACTGGAAAAAATTTTGGGCAAAAAAAAAGCTTGGGCCCCCGAAGGGACCCTGGCTCTTACTCACAACAGTCACGTTGTGCATCATTTCTACCTAAATGGTATGACCTGATTTTATGAAACTCTATGGTTATACCGACTGCATAGAAAAATACTACAATCAAGGTAATAACACATAATACAAGTGCTTCTGCCATCATCTACTCCTTTCGTTGTTAAGAGTAAGGCGCCCCGAGGTATAGGAGGGCGCCATCTACTCATTTACTCGTTATTTCCTAAAGCCCACCAACCATTTCCGTTGACCTTATTAGACCAATCTTCCATTTCTTGGATGAACTTTCGTTGATTTGGATGCTTTCGCTTCCATTCTTTAAGCTTCTCTTTATTCATCAATCTTAATTGACGCTTAAGGTCTGCTATTCTTAACTCTCGTTGCCTTAGATTTTCTCGTTGAAGCTTTCGCTCTTTTACTCTGAGATAATCAGCAACTGTTTTTAATCGCTTACTCATTGTTCTTTCCTTCCGAGAAGGGGCGATTGCTCGCCCCGTTCTCTGTGTTCGGTTGTGTTATACCATTATCTCAACTTTAAGTCCTAGTTGAGGTAACCCTTGCTTCTCAGAGTTACGCTTGTTCATTCTGACCCTGTCTTTCGCAAGTTGCTTGTTCACTTTGGTTACAAGCTCTGAGATTGTTTGCATATCTCGTTGCGTGTTCTTAAGGTCTGAGATGACCGCCAAGTTTGATTGCGCTCTAGTACCCTTGACTCTGTGGTCTGAGGCATACTTGTCAATCAATGATTGCGCAGCATCCTGAGATATTACGCCATCTTTGGCCATGGTTTGGTAAGTGCTCATTGCTCTGTCATAGACATCGCGAGTTACTACACCCTGTTTTTGTTTAACTACATCCGTTTTTTTAGTAGACATTATATTGTCCCTTTCGTTAATTGGCGTTATATTAAATCTCTGTTGTAGAGAACCGCCAAACTTTGCAAACATAGTAGAAAAATTAAGCTTTGAACTCAGCAAATTGTGACGCGTTATGCGGGACGAGGCTCCCACCGCGAGTGTCTGATAGTTCCGAATTGTCAAATAATACATAAACAACCTACGGCGGTTATATCAAAGAGTCAATAGTTTTTTATAAGTTTTTTTTGGCGTGTCTGTAAGTGTTGATATTGTTAGACTTAGTAGCAAAAAAAAGTTTGCTTAGAGGGTTGACACTAAGAAATAATATATATTTTTTTCAAAAACTAACACTATATCAAAAAACCGAATTTTCAACCAAATATTTGAATTTCTAATAGGAAAAAGACCCGACCCCTCATCGCGAAGAAAAGAAGCACACAAACTAAGCCAATTTTTTGAGATGGCGTCTGTGGATATGTGGATAATATTGTGGAAAACTGAACGTTTTTTGAAATTTTGGGGTAAAACTGGTGAGGTGGCAAAATTCGACGACTAGAATAATTTTGATAAAAAATTTTTCGATTAGACCCTCTCTAGAACACCGAGCATTATTTAAGATATAGATTTAATATTCTTAGTTATTTAAGAACATCGAACATTAGTGTTTTTTTTCGTCCTTCGAACTGTCAAAGTTACTCTGTTTGCTTTACTTGGGTCAATATCTTTTTTACATTTTGTTAATTTTTGTATTTCTAGCGATTTCAAGAGCATTAGAAACTAGAACATTGGGACGTCGTGCGGTTTTTTTAACATTTTTACCTTTTTTATTTGACTTGTGTAGTATTTTTTATGTAAGTTGCATACACAACAACGTTTAGGGAGAACAATGGCAAAAGAAAAAGCAATGAGATTAAATATTGGTGGTCATGAATATAAAATAATAGAATTACCACTAGAGCACGAAGACAATGATAAAGAATTGTATGGTAGACATCTTGTAAAAGATAATATTATACTTATCAATAAGGATATAGAAGAGTCTAGAAAGCTTGAAACCTTCATACATGAGGTATTACATGCAATTTACTACAATACTGGCTTAGAGCACGATGAGAGGACTATTGAAGCTATAAGTAATGGATTATTTCAATTAGGAGTAGGAGAGTTCTTATGGAAGACATCAAAAAAGCAATCTTAAAAGCAAAAGAACAAGGTAATACTGCATTAGTGCAACGATTACAGCAAGAGCTAGATGTATTAGAACAAATACGTCAAAACCTTGATTGGGATAGATATGAAAAAGAATTGACTGTTTTAAGAAAACTAGAAGATAAACCCGATAAAGAGGACTTTCCAGATGAACCAGAAAACTAGCACAGCAGAAGACGTAGTATCATATATAAAAGATAACTACCCTTCTACAGAAAAAGAATTTCAAACTCTTTTAAATGAAATGTACTTAACATTTTGTAAGAAACAGTTTGATTATGGTCCTGGCAATATTGCTATGGGTACCACGTTGAAAAACGAAAAAGAAGTCAATACAGCCTTATTTGGTATTATTGTAAGGCTAAATGACAAGATAAACCGACTAGTCAATCTTTCTACTAATCACGACTTCGAGGCTAAGAATGAGCCTGTAGAGGACGCGTTTTTAGATATAGCTATATATTCAGTTATGGCATTGATAGTCAAAAACCAGAAATGGGGCAAATAATGGCGAAAGCTAAATTATGGACAGATGAAGAAGTAGTAATATTACATCAGTATGAAAAAACAAATAAATCTGCTTTTCAACTGTACCAGGAAATTAGGATAGCTGGATACGATAGAACGTATAAAGCAGTAACTAGAAAAATAGAATCTTTAGGGTTTAGAAAGCCTAAGAGATATAAAACTGGTCATGAACTAAGTATAGGATATCTAGACATAGAATCTACTGGTTTTAGTGCTAATATTGACTTAATGCTTTCTTGGTGTATCAAAGGCAGAGGAGTTAAGAAGGTTGCTGGAGATGTTATCGAAAGAGAAGAGATTATGTCTAACAAGCAAGATAAAAGAATAACACAGTCTTTAGTTGATGAAATGAATAAATATGATGTTATATTTACTTATTACGGAACTAGGTTTGATATTCCTTTTATTAGAACAAGAGCTTTATATCATGGAATAGATTTTCCAATGTATAGACAAAAGTCACATAAAGACTTATATTATGTGGTAAGGTCTAAATTAAAGCTACATCGTTCATCTTTAATGGCAGCAACAGAGTTTTTCGGTATTGATGGTAAAACTAGAATTAAACCAGAATATTGGCAAAAAGCTCGTTGGGGCGATAAAAAGTCTTTAAAATATGTATACGAACACAATATTGCGGACGTTGAAATATTAGAAGACTTGCATAGAAAACTAGAAGAACACGCACCACCTATGGTGAGACCATTATAAGGAGAGACTATGGTAGATAAAAAAGAAGAAAAGCTAGTAATCATGAATGATGGCAAAGAAATTGAGTTTGTTATGTCTGACTTATCAGATGAAGCTAAAGCTCAGTATACTAGAGCCAATGAACTTGCTGGTCAATTGATGCAAATAGACCGACAAGCTAATGAGTTAAGATTCCTAGCAAATAACTATATTCGCTTTGTTATCGACGAACTTGAAAAAGAAGTTGACGAAAAAGAAGAAAAATAGTTAAATTATGAAAGAACGCAAAGTAAAGGGTGTGACACACCTGCTTTTTGAAAGTCAAGAAGAGTTTAGGGAATATCATTCAGATATATCTCTATCAACTGATTGGAGACATTCAAACAAGGGAGATTGGATATTGACTGACGATGGTCAGGTATGTCAAGTGTTACACCTAGGCGTATTAAAAAAACATGACAGAAAGAAAGAAACTACCTTTATAAGAACAATAATGGGTTCTTACATATGTAGTCCTAAAGTAGTTATAACAGGTGACATGAAAACAAACATGCACACTTTTTCTACTGCAGGTGAATCTCCTTCTGTTAGAAAGAAAAATAGAAAAAACGCTACTGATAAAGAGTTTTTGTTTGGCAAGTACGTTGCAAAAGGAGATGATGTGGTCGAAGCATATATGAAAGCATTTCCTAGTAAAAATGAAAACTACGCTAAATCACAAGCAAAATTATTGTTAAAAACAGACAGGGTGAAAAACTTGATTAGAGAAGAAATAGATAAATACTTGAATGAAGCGGAAATTACTCCGAACTATCTTTTGGAAGAAATGAGAGACATTATAGATAAAGGTGGCTCTTCAGATAGAGATAAGATTACAGCGATAACAACATTAATGAAAATATCTGGAATGATGGATACAGAGAAGACTACAGAGTCTTTAACATTATTTCAAGGTTTTACAAAGGAGCAATTAAATGCAATTCAAGGGTCCGAACACAAAAAACTGGCGGAAGTTAAGAAAGATAGCGAAAAGTAATCGTTGTTTAATTTGCCACTATCCCTTAAAGAAAACAGCAGTATTCTTATGGAGTGCTAAGAAAAAAGACACTACGCATATAAAATGCTTTAACTGTTTAACAGTATATAATAAATCATTTGGAATTACCGACGTAGGTATACCAAGAGAGGTAGGTGAATCATGAGATTAGCTGTATATGGAACTCTTAGAAGAGGATTTGAAGAAACTGGAAAAATAGAAGATTTCAGTTTAGTATTTCCTGGTCACAAGCATTTTCCAGCTTTAATTAAAAATAAAAAAGGAAAAGGAGCTGTAGTAGAGGTTCTAGATGTAAATAAAGAAGAACTAAGTATGTATGATATGTACGAATCTGTAAAAGACGGTCTTTATATAAGGACTACAGTAGATGTTATAATGGATGATACAGATGAAAAAGAAAAGTGTTGGGTCTATGTAGCTGGACCATTGCTTTGGCAAAACTCTAGTATGTTTACAGAAGTACCAGACGGAGATTGGCTTTCACCTAAAACATTAGTAATGATGGATAGAGTTTATGAAAAAGAATACCAAGAAGCCAGATAATTTTAATATCATACCTCCTGACCTATCTCAGAAGGAAAGAGCGCTAGAGCTTGCAAAGAAAGACATAGTTACTTTCGGACAAATGTTTTTACCAGAAGACTTTATGAAATCAACTCCTTCTCCTTACCAGTATGAATTAAGTGATATATTACTAGGAGATGAAAAGCGTGTTTGTATCATACTTCCTAGAGGACATGCAAAGTCTACTTTAGCTAAGACTGCTTTATTGCATCAACTATACTTTGCTCCTCCAGAAAAGAAACAATTTATAGCGTGGGTATCAGAAGAACAATCTCAGGCGATAGACCATATTAAATATATACAAAATCACATTGATGTAAATCCTGCATTACAATACTACTTTGGAGACTTAAAAGGAAGTAAGTGGACAGAAAAAGAATTTACCACCGCTAGAGGAGATAGAATCATAGCAAAAGGTACAAGTCAAAGATTACGTGGTCGTTCACAGTTAGGACTGCGTTATACAAACATAATTCTTGACGACTTCGAGTCAGAATTAAACACGAAAACACCAGATAGAAGGAGAGAGATAAAAGAATGGGTAATGTCTACAGTAGAACCCGCACTAGAAAACTCCAAAGAAAACGAAGGGTCAATATGGCTTATTGGTACAATAGTCCACTACGACTCTTTTCTTCAAGGCGTATATGATGGATGGCTAGATGCTGAAAAACAAGGAAGAAAGTCTGCTTGGCAAGTATTGTACAAGAAAGCTATAGTAGACGATGTTCCTTTATGGCCTAGTTATTTTACAAAAGAAAAACTTATGGACATAAGAAGAAGGTTCACAGAAATGGGATTAGTACATAAGTTTGCTCAAGAATACCTGAATGAAGCAAGAGATTTAGAAAGTGCTAAATTTCATATAGATAGACTAAACTATTATCAAGGAGAGCTGGTTAGTAAAAACGGATTTAACTATATGATGGTTGATGAGTCTGCTATTCCTGTTAATGTATACATGGGAGTTGACTTAGCTTACGAGTCAAATGCCAGAAGCGATTATCAGGTTATAATGACTATTGCTATGGATAGAGATAGGAATGTATATGTTGTTGATTACTACAGAGAACATTCTCCTTTGTATAATATGCCTAAAACAATTGTTGATATGGCAAGAAGATACCACCCAGTAAGAAGAGTTAACGTTGAGAAGGTTGGAGCTCAAGGGCTGGTAAAAGATTATGTAAATCAACTGGCTGGTAAAGATAGAAAACTAGCTCCTGGATTATCTCAAGGAATAAGACCTCCTCATGGAATTAAAAAAGAAGATAGATTAGAAGCTCTTTTATGTCCTATAGTAAATAGAAGAAAGTTGTTTATAAAGAAAGAACATGCAAACCTTGTAGATGAGATGTTTGAATTTCCAAAAGGTAGAAATGATGACCTTCTTGACGGTCTTTGGTATGCAGTTACAACAGCTAAGCCTCCTAAAAGTGGAGCAATAGACTCTGATAAATTAGAAGACAAGATAACTAAATTAGAAGAAAGTCGTACTAAAAGAGTCGTTAATTGGGTTACTGGACAGAAAATATAAAATTTTTCTTGACTTTAGTAGACAAAAATCTTTATTTTTAGACTAAAAACTAATTGGGAGTATATGGCTAATTACGACGAAAATAAATCAAAGCCGCAAATCACAAAAGAATTATTTAGGCGATGGAGAGATGCAAGGCAACAATGGGATGCCGAAGCTAGAAATGCAGTAGACTTTACTTTAGGTAATCATTACACTAAAGATGAATCAGATGCTTTACAATCTGTAGGGCAAGCTGACTTTGTTATAGATAGAGTATATGCTGCTGTAGATAAATTAAAATCATTGCTTACAGCTAGACCTGCTAGGTTTTCTGCTATTGCTAGAGAAGATTCTGATAGCAAACTTTCTAATGTATGGAAAACAATACTTGAATACGTTTGGGATATTTCAAACGGAGATTCTACTTTTAAGCAAGTTGTTCACGATTATGCTGTTACTGGACTAGGATATATGTATGTATATGTCGACCCTGAATCCGATTATGGAAGGGGCGAAGTCAAATATACGCACGTAGACCCTTTTAGGGTATATGTAGACCCAGCGTCAAGAGATAGATTTTTTAATGACGCATCTGGAATTATATTGTCTACTTTTTTAACCAAACAGCAAGTTTTAGACCTTTATCCTCAACTGGATGAAATGATTGACAATATAGAAGTTGGAGTTAATTCCTTATATGGAGAAGATTATCCAACATCTACTTTAAAAAACAGTAACAATGTTTTAACTCCAGCTGAAGCAAAAGACCTTGATTATAATGTAAATCAAAAATATCAAATACTTGATAGGTTTTATAAAGTAAAAGTTCCTTATTATAGACTATTTAATACCGTGTCTGGTCAAGAAAAAATTATTGACCCAGAAGTATATGCAGAAATACTTCAAGAAGAAGAAAATGTAAAAGCTTTAGAAAGCGGTGCTATACAAGTAGAAGAAATACAACAAACAAGAATTGCTCAATGCAGTAGCATTGGAGATACTTTACTTTATGAGCGTATTCTTAACACTGATATATATCCAATTGTTCCATTTACAAACATTTGGACTAATACTCCCTATCCAAAATCAGATGTGAACAAGGTTAAAGACTCTCAAAGACTTTTAAATAAGTTATTTTCTCTAACCTTGTCACACGCTCAATCTGCAGCTGGATTAAAACTTTTAATTCCAGAAGGAAGTGTTGATAATGTTGGTCAGTTAGAAAAAGATTGGGCTAATCCAAATGCGGTTATTGAATATAATCCAGAATTTGGAGAGCCACACTACCCTCAACCAGCTCCTTTAACTAGCGAGTTTTATTATTTAATTGATAGGGTAGAAAAATATATAGATTTAAATTTTGGTATACCTGAATTATTACAAGGATTTAAAGACGGAGGTCCAGAGACTGTTAGAGGTACAATGCTTTTATCAGAAATGGGTGAGTCTAGAGGTAAATCAAAATTAAGAGATATTGAAGCAAGTTTATCAAAAGTTGGTCAAGTAGTTTATAATTTATGTAAAGACCACTATAGATTTGCAAAAACATTTAGAATTGTACAACCAAATAACGATATTACTGAATTTTCAGTTAATATGAGACTGTATGATGATAAGAGAAAAGAAATGATGACTATTGAAAATGATATTCAATTAGGTCAACATGACATTCGAATTATATCAGGTTCAACTTTGCCAAGCAATAAGGTAGCAGAATATAATATGTACCTTGATGCCTATAAGTTAGGTCTGGTAGATGATGTTGAGGTTTTGAAGAAAAGCGAAATCTTTGACAAAGAAGGTGTTCTTCAAAGAAAAGGAAGTATGGCACAAATGCAACAGTATATTACACAGCTTGAAAATCAAGTAAAGAAACTAAGTGGTGATTTACAAACGTCTGAACGTGAGCAGGTATCTGCTAGAAAACGAACAGAAGTTGAGAAGTTTAAATCTACATTAAATGAGATTTCTTCTTCCACTAAGGTTAAAGAAAAAGAAAAGGTAATGCAGCTAGGTAATTTGGTAGACCAAATGGGACAATCTTTGGAGACTGAAGAAAATAACAATCGTGGTTCAGAGTCTTAGACTAAATCACGAAAGGAGAAAAACATGGCAATTGAACAAGAACAACAACAGGTTGAAAAGAAAGACCCAATTGTGGATTCTGCAGTGGAACAAACAGTTTCATTACAAGAAGAAGCCGTAGAAGAAGGTGTGGAAGCATCTGAAGCTGTAGACTGGGAACAAGAAGCTAAAAAGTTTCAATCTATGTACGATAAGAAGACAGCAGAGCATGAGAATCTTACAAGAGAGTCGCAAGACTTACTTCAGTTAAGAAGCGCATTATCTGAAAAACCCGAATTAGTAGATATGATTGAAAAAGGACTTTCTGGAGAATCAGTTGAGGGCAAAGAATCGGAGGGAAGTACAACCCCAGAAAACTTTGACCCTTGGGACGCCTATTACAAGCCAGAATCAGAGTCTTACAAATTTAGAGTAGGACAAGAAAAACAGCTTGTACACGAAACAGTAGATAATGAGTTAGCTAAACTACAGAATCAAATGGCGATGAATAACTTAAAAACAGAATTGGTTTCAGAACATAATCTTGGAAAAGATGATGCCGAAAGATTTTTACAATTTGCAACAACACCAAAAGCTAACCTTCCTATTGAAACGCTTATTAAAGTGTGGAAAGAAAATGAAGGCAAAGGTGCGAAAGTAAGTGAAAATATGGAAGCAGTAAAGAAAACTAAATCAATTCCTAAACCAGCAGGTGTGCTTCAGGGTGGCGAACAACCACAAAAATCTGAGGCTGACCAAGTATGGGATAGAGTTATGAGCGCTGGGACTCGTGGTAGGCTAACTAAACAATCATAAATAGTTAGGAGACTAAAATGGCTATAAATAGCGGAATACTTAAAGCTTCCGACATTACAGCTTCAACAACAAGTGCTGGTTACGGGCAGGCCCCAGACCAAAGAAAACTGTATGATTTCTCTGATAGAGTTGCAGAATTAACTCCAGAAGAATCACCTTTTTTCACCTACTTGGCTAATGTTTCTAAAGTTGCGACTGATGATAATGTTTTCAGATTTCTTGAAAACAGAAGTCAAATCAATCACACAGATAGAAGCTTTTTATTAGCAGATGACGTTAATGGCGGAGCAGCAGTTTCTAAAGACGTAGTTTACTCATTTAAAGTTGACACAGCTTCAGCAGGAGCGGTTAACTTTCTTACCAAAGGAATGGTATTTGCAGTAAACACTTTAGACGACGCAAACGGTTATACTCAAGCTATTGTAAGAGTTGAATCTGGACCATCAGCTGGTTCAGCGGATTCAACCTTCCAAGGTAGAGTAATTGGTCTATCTGATGCTAATACAGCAACTGGTTATAACGTGCTTTCAAACAATGATACTTGCCAAATTATTGGTACATCATTCGAAGAAGGAACAGCATCACCAGATACTTTTTCAGATAGTCTAGACGACGGATTTGGTTATACACAAATCTTTAAAACAGCTTGTGAACTAACAAACACAGCAATCGCAACACGTCATCGTGGATATGCGAATGAGTTTGATAGAATATGGGCTCAGAAATTACGCGAGCACAAAATTGACATTGAAAGAGCTATGCTCTTCGGTCAAAAAGCTCGTTACCAAGGCGTTCAGTATACTGAAGGTCTAGTAGGAAATATCTTAAAGAATGTAGCACCTGAAAAAACAGATGCTAATGCATTAGCTTATTCTTCTGGTAAAGCTTACCATAGAAGTATTGAAAAAGCTAATTTAACTTACGATAAATTACTATCAGACTTAGAAGTTATATTTGACCCAGCAAGAGGCGGAGCAAGTGAAAAACTTGTTATGGCTTCTTTGCCTGTAATTTCATTCTTTAACAAGATGGGCGATGGAGCATTTATTGATGCATCTATTGGTCAATCAGCAAGTCCTTACAGAGTAAATATGGATAACGTAGAAGGTGCTTTTGGACACAAATTAATGGAAATTAATACTGTGCACGGAAGTATGTTCTTAGTTAAACAGCCTTTATTTAGAGGAATGGCAAAAGGATTTATGTTAATGGCTGATATGAGTCAGTTAGCATACAGACCTTTAGTAGGTAACGGTATTAACCGTGATACTCAAATCATGACAAATGTACAAAGTGCAGATGAAGATTTGAGAAAAGACATGATTCTTACAGAAGCAGGTCTTGAAATCACATTACCAGAATCTCATGCTCTTTACAACGTGGAGGGAATTTAAGATGAAGACAGATAGAATCAACGAAAATAGTGGTGCATACGGTTCAGCTAACAGAGATGTTGTGCTTGTTCCAGATGCAGCTACTTATACAATTTTAGCAGAAGACTCAGGCATCATTCACGTTTGTCCTGACCTTACTGCAGATATTGTAATTACACTACCAGCAGAAAAAATCGGATTAAGTTACGAGTTCTGGTATGGTGGTGCAGCAGCAGACGCTCAAGACTGGCAATTTGACACTGGCGCAGATGCAAACTACTTTGTAGGCGGCTTAGCACACAGTGATGTTGACGGTGAATTAACTGCAGTAGTATACTCAGATGGAAACAGTAACTCAAAAGTTAGTGTTTTAACACCTGAAAGTGGTACTATGGTTAAATTCGTTTGTGATGGTACAAAATGGTATTTAAACGGAACAGTTGTTTCCGCTACAAATACTGCAATTGTATTTGCTGACCAGTAATAATAGTTATTAGGTACTATGGAGTGAGCTAGTCTCACTCCGAAACCTATAAAGAATTTTAAAAATAATAGGAGAATAAAATGGCGAATTTTAATACAACTACAAAAGTTATTATTAACGATATGTCAGCTGGAGATAGCAGCGTATCTGGTTCTTTAGCTAAAGAAATAAATGACTATATAGAGACTATTGACGATGCAAAGCTTGTAGATATTAAAGCTGTTAGGCTTGACTTAAGTAGAGTTGCTTACATTGTAATTACTAAAGATTAATGGCTAATTGTCAACATTGTAATGAGCCAAATCCTGAGGGAATGTTTAACTGCACCTCTTGTGGTCAAAGAGCGGCAGCACCTAGATGGAGTACTCAATTTGTTGTAAGGGAAAACAATCCTTTTGCAACAGCTATTAGAAAAGACCAAATTGATATTAATACTATATCCCAAGAAGAGGGAATGAAAAAGCTCAAAGAAGGAGCTTCTAAAGTTTCTCGTAAGGGACCAAAGCAAAGGATACTATAATGCCAATGGTAAATGGAAAAAAATACTCTTACACAGAGAGTGGTATAAAAAAAGCAACTAAAGCAGCTAAAGAAGCTGGTAAGAAAAAGAAAAAAAACGAAAAGAAATACTAATGAAAGGTGTAAATCATTATAAAAAAGATGGAACCTTGCATAAGGGCGGAAGCCATAAAATGCCTAATGGAGCGTTGCATTCAGGAGCTAAGCATGGAAAAAACAGTGTAAAGCTTTTTCATTATAAGCAACTTTCTAACAAGGCAAAGAAAAAAGCTAAAACTTATTGGGGTAAATAATGGGTAAGAAAAAAAGTAATGGCGGTAGACCAACTCCATCTAACCCTTCTTTGTACAGTAGAGTAAAAGCAGCGGCTAAAAAGAAATTTGCTGTTTATCCTTCTGCTTATGCAAATTCTTGGTTAGTGAGAGAGTATAAAAAACGCGGCGGTAAGTATAACTAATGGCTTACAGAGGTGGATTAAAAAAGTGGTTTAGCGAGAACTGGGTTGATATCGGTTCTAAGAAAAAAGGTGGCGGTCACAAAAAGTGTGGGCGTAAAAAAGCTAAGGGAAGTAAAAGAAAATACCCTAAGTGTGTTCCTGCTGCTAAAGCTGCTAGAATGAGCGCCTCACAGAAAAAGAGCGCAGTAAGAAGAAAGAGAGCAAAGAAACAAGGAGTTGGTGGTAAACCAACCAATGTAAGAACTTTTGCTAGAAGAAAGAAGAAGAAATGAGAAGACCAGCATTTGGAACGCAAGTTAGAATATCTAACGGAAAGAAGAAGACAAGACAAGGTCTTAGTAAAAATACTAAGTATGGGAATAAATTGAGTAATAAAAATTATACAAAAAAGTATAGAGGACAAGGAAGATAATGGCTGATTTTAAAACAAGAATAGATGATTTGACAGGCTTTGCAAGCACTGATGATACAGCATTAAGTGACTGGTTGTCAGCTGGTGCTCGTTCTGTGATGAATGTACTTCCTCTAAATAAGCTAGAAAGAATAGCAAGTAATGAGAACTTTACAAACAATATAGATGTAGAGGGAAAAAAGATTTTAGCGGTTGTTAGAAAGGATGACAATCATGCAAGTAAGATTTATATGCCATGTAGAAAATTATCACCTATGATGATGGGCATTGTTAATGATACAAATTATATGGAAGCTGCTTCAGAAACTGACCCAGCATATATTATGCAAAATGATGTTTTAAATACATATCCTGGAAGTAATTCGAGCAATGATAGTAGAGTTGTGTTTGTAAATTCTGCAATAACTGTAGCACATGGAGATAGTACAATAGCAAACTTCCCTGATGAAGCAGAAGAAGCTGTAGTTTTATATGGAGCAAGAAACGCACTAAACAGACTGATGAATGGTATGAATGCAATTAGTGCTTTAAGCGTTAGCGTAAGTGCACCTAGTGCTCCAAGTATTTCAACAGTAAGTTATTTAGATGCAATAAATGTAGATGCAAGTTCTACTTCCGTAAATGCTATAACTGTTGGTAGTGTAAACAAAGCTGATGTAAGCGGAGATATTCCTACATATACTAAGCCTACTATATCACTAAGTTCTATAGCAGTAGGAGATTTAAGTATTTCTGCAAGCGCACCTAGTTCTCCAAACTTAACATCTGTGAGTTATTCTAATGCAACAAATGTAGATGCTTTAGCGAGCGATGTTCCTACAGTTAGTTTTGGAACTGTTCCTACTGAAATTGATGTTTCAGGAAATGCTCCAACATATACTAAACCTACAATTTCACTTTCTTTGTCAACTATATCTGATTTGACTATAAGCGCAAGCGAACCTAGTGCTATAACTGTCAGCACTCCTACAGTAAGTTTTAGTCAGGGAGCACCTATATTTACAGCTCCTACGCTATCTGTTGATACAGCGCAATTTGAAACTTTCTTAGAAACAGACGAAGATGTAGAATTAGCACAATTACAGCTTGGAAGATTAAACAATGAGGTAGACCAATATCAAGCTAACATACAAAAAGAAATAGCTTCATTTAACAGAGATGTGGAAGAGTACAGAGCAGAACTTCAAGAAGCTGTCAAAGACGCAGAATTAACTTCTGCTTCTGAAGCTCAAAAAATACAAGAATATTCTAACGATATTCAAAAATATGCAGCTAGTGTAAACAAAGAAGTTCAACAATACAGAGAGAATACGCAAAAAGAAATTAATTTATTTAGAATACAAACTTCTAATGAGTTAGCTAAATATACAGCAGATATGCAAAACGAACTGAACGAATTTAACAAAGAGAACGCTAGGTATCAAACAGAGTTCCAGGAATCTGCTACAAAATTTCAAGCAGACCAACAAAAAGTTTTAGAGCAAGCTAGGTTAGATTTAGCAAAAGCTCAACAAAATGCAAAACAACAGACAGATGTTGCTATAGCAAATAAAGCACAAGACCAAGTTCTTGCAATACAGAATGCAATCAAAACCATGGAAGCAAGTATTTCCGACAACGACGACCTTATAGCTAAGTTCAATCAAGACTTAAACTTGTATACTCAGAACATATCTAAAGAAGTTCAACAGTATCAAGCTAACACAAATAAAGAAATAGGAATATTTCAAACTAGAACAAGAAATGAGCTTCAACAATATTCTACAGATATACAAAACGAGTTGAACGAGTTTAATAAAGATAATGTTAGATACCAAGCTAATATTCAAGCAGAAATACAAAAACACAACTCAGACTTGCAAAAAGAAATTACTCAAGCACAACTTGATGCTAGAGATGCACAACAAGAGGCACAACAAGCAACCCAGGTTGACCTAGCTAATAAAGCGGCTGACCAAGCTTTAGCTTTACAAAATGCCGCACAAACTATGGCAGCTGCTATACAAAACAACGATGATATACTTGTTAAGTTTAATGCAGAAGTTCAAAAATATGCAGCACAAGTAAGTGATGAAATACAAGAATTTAATAGTAATTTACAAAAAGATATAGCTAAGTACAGTTGGTATGAAAAGCAATATGCTGCTGTAGATGCTAGATATAAAGAACAAATACAAATATTACAAGGACAAATATAATGGCAAACGAAATAAGAGTAAAAACATCTGTTGAAATAGTTCAAGACAACGATATTACAGTGCAAGGCATTAGTTACTCACACAAAAGCTTGGACGGAAATGCTGCTTCTAGAAGTTGGGGCGGCTCATATACTTTAAACACCGCATATACTGATGCAGATGTTGCTTATTGGAGCAATGTTGTTGTTGCAAAAGACGATTCTTCAGGAGCAGATGGAATAGACAATTCTGACTGGACAGAGGCTTCTGGTGTATCAGATGGAACATTGCCAGCAACAGCTCATGTTGTAGCAGTAGAGTATGTAAGCGCTCTTGGTTCTCCTGGAACTGTAACATTAAATTTAAGTGGAGAGAACTTTGCAGTCCTAGATGCAGGGCAATCAGTAGTAATTCCTATGGAAATGGGAGAAGTTCTTTCATCAATAACAATTAAATGTACAGATTATACTAATGGCACAAACGAAGCGACTGTTAATGTTATGGTAGCAGGTGTATAATGGCTGCAATAGAATTTACAGCAAAAGAAATTTATAGTAGAGTACTGCAAGCAGTTCCTGGTATATCAGAGAACTATGTGCTCAACTTAATTAATGAAGCATTAGTTGATATGGGTAGATATACTAATCAA
>Ga0098046_1000221_pt1 | contig 21045 bp, 29 predicted proteins | sample 11BtaG_FD_77067 | JGI IMG/M metagenome (GOLD analysis project Ga0098046, IMG submission 77067) | Marine viral communities from the Subarctic Pacific Ocean - 11B_ETSP_OMZ_AT15265_CsCl metaG | ecosystem: Environmental > Aquatic > Marine > Oceanic | place: Pacific Ocean | collected 2015-01-16
ATTGATAAATGTATATTCAATAAACCAGCTAAAGAAGGTCAACTACTAAAGATATATGGCGAGGTTGAATCCGTAGGTGGTTCATCAATACGATTGGTATTAGAGGCTCGTTCTCACAACGTTTACAATGGTAAACAAAATCTAATCCTAAGAACAAACATAACATTTGTTAGGATAGATGAGATGGGTGATGCTATCCCAATATCAAGTAGAGTTAAAGCTAAACTCCCAAATAACAAAATATTAGATTAATATGCTTATATACTTATCCATAGGAGTTTTACTTGTGTTCGTAATGGAACTATTAGCAACTAAGGGTAAAGTTGGATTCAATAACTTAGAACGAATCATCATTATAGTAGGTTGGCCCATATGGCTGATTAAACTTATCCAAAAATACTTATAAAAACTTAACAATTTCTTAACATTAGAAACTTGTATATATCAAAAAATTGTTGTACTTTAGTAGGGTAATAATGATTAAGAGATATAATATGAAAAATTATCAAGCAATTTTAATGACAGTAGTAGGAATCGGAATCAGTATCCTTACTATGAATGGAACAATTCAGAACCACATCCATTTTGAGGATGTACTTAACGAAATGGCGTTCGCCGTTGTAGGGTTAATGATAGGTTTATTGGGGTTGATAGCAATCGACTACACTAAACTACTAAAAGGGTTACTTTAATTGTTAATAAGTTGTTAATAACTTTAACAAAAATTTAACATTAAAGGCTTGTTTAAATGGAAAAAATTCACTACTTTAGTAGAGTAATAATTGATAAGAGTAAAATATATGATTAGAGATAGTAAAAAATATAGTTCGTTTTGGTTGAAAGATGACCTCTTCGATGATGTAGATGATGGGTTGAATGTTGTAGAAAGTAAACATTCAAATCTTATGGCACTTGCCTCTTATAAGAAATCCATCGGTAACTTTGTTAACATCGTTACTAATGATAATATCCCTGTTACATTTGATGTAAGAGGTAATGATTCTTATACTGATGGTAACTCAGTTGTGATATCAGCTAAGATGGATGATAAAGATTTTGATTCAACCGTTGGGTTGGCTCTGCATGAAGGTTCTCACATTAAGTTAACTGATTTCTCTTCATTAGATACCATCAACAATCACATCGATTTAGTTGTTGGTACATCATTCGTTGAAAGTATGATGAGTAAACATTCTAAAGATGAGTGGGATACTAAGAATTACATCAAAGGTATCATTAAGAACTTACTTAACGTAATTGAAGATAGGAGAATTGATTACTACATCTATTCTACCTCTCCTGGTTACAAAGGTTACTACCATGCTATGTATGAGAAGTACTTTCATTCTAAGATAGTTGATAAAGGTTTACAATCCTCTGAGTATAGAGATTTAGATTGGGAATCTTATATGTTCCGTATTATCAATATCACCAATTCAAATAGAGATTTAGATGCTCTTCCAAAACTTAGAGAGGTTTGGAATCTTATGAATCTAAAAAATATTCAGAGATTAAACACTACTAACGATTCTATGGATTTGGCTTGTGAGATTTTCAAACTTATTGAGAACTCTCTCCCAGCTGAACAGAAACCAATTGAATCACCTAACCAACAAAATGGTGGTGATGGAGAATCGGATGATGAACAATCAGAAGGTAGTGGTACTGGTGGTGGTGGAGATAACTCTGAAACCAATGGTACTGATAACACCGAAGGTAATGGTGGTAAGGCTAAGGATGGTTCTAATGATACTGATGATACCAAAGGTGATGCTGAAGGTGATGATGTGAAGAAAGGTAGTGGTGGTTACAATCCTAATGGTGCTGGTGGTAGTGGTGTTGATTCTGAAATTACAGATACCAAAACTACTGATGGTAATGGTTCTCTATCAGATAGACAGAAGAGACAATTAGATAACGCTATTGAGAAACAGAAGAAGTTTCAAAGTGGTGATATCAAAAAGAAGAAAGTTTCCAAAGGTGAATCTAAGAAGTTAGATACTTTGGTTAAGAGTGGTATTGAAGAAAAGTTGGCTGGTAAAGATTACCAATCAGGCAGATACTACAGAACTGATAAACAAACTCCTGTTATGGTTGTAAGAAACTACACTAAACAATTAGTTGATTCTAATATGATTAGTATGTTATCTTCTTACTCTTGGACTATTGAGAGAAACGAAGGGGCTATTCAAAAAGGTATCATATTGGGTACTGTATTAGGTAAGAAACTTAAACTCAGAAATGAGGAAAGAAGTTTAGTTACTCCTCGAATGAAGAATGGTAAAATCTCAGGCAGATTGTTGCATGAGTTGGGTATGGGTAATGTTCAAATCTTTGACCAAACCATCATCAACAAACACAATCCGGCGTTGGTTCACATTTCTATTGATGCTAGTTCATCAATGGGTGGTGGTAAGTGGAAACAAACTCAAACATCCGCAGTGGCTATCGCTAAGGCAGCATCGATGACTTCTAATCTTGATGTGGTTATTTCATACAGAAGTATTCAGCATGATAGCAACCAATGTCAACCACTAATGTTGATTGCATACGATAGTAGAAAAGATAAGTTCTCTAAGGTTCAACAATTGTTCAAATATCTTAATCCTTGTGGAACTACTCCTGAAGGTTTGTGTTTTGAAACTGTGTTAGATGATATCATCAAAACTAACAAAGGTGTTGATTCTTACTTCATCAACTTCTCAGATGGATGGCCAGGTTTCTCTAACAGAGATATCGAATATGGTGGAATGGAAGCTGTTAAACATACGGCTAATCAGGTTAAGAAAATCCAACAGGCAGGCGTTAAGGTTCTTTCATACTTTGTTTACGAAGGTTACGAAGGTGGTATCGAAAACTTCAAAGCTATGTATGGTAAATCAGCAACATCAGTAGATTGTACGAATCTGATGGCGTTAACTAAAACATTAAACAAATTGTTTCAGTAAAAGATTTAACAATTTCTTAACATTAAAAGTTTGGAATTGTAAAATAAAATTCGTACTTTAGTAGAGTAATAATTGATAAGAGTAATAATTAAAAAGTAAAATTTATGAGTAACAAAAGTCAAAGAAGTGTTTTCCTTCAAGTAAAGAAAAATGATAATAAGGAGATTATCCTTATTGATTCCGCTGGAACTGAGTTCTTAGTTCCACAACTAAACGAAGTTGGTACATCACTATACAAAAGGTGTGTATCGGCATCTAACAATCCAACTAAGTATTGTATCAAAGCTAGGGTTAAAGGTAACCTTACTGAAGGTTCTGTTGAGTTCAACAGAGTGCCAGGTGAAAAGTTCAATGGTTCTGAACCTGTAACTAACTTCAACAAACCTAATGGTGGGTTGGAACAATTTCAAATGAAACAAAAACCAACTATGGAAGTAGCTGATAAACCAATGGAAGAAGATTTCCTAAAGTTTATTCACAATGAATCTGAAGGGTTGAAACCTCAGATGTTGTTTATGAATCCACTAAAGTGGAAGTACCTAATCAGAAACATTCTGAGAGGTAAAAATATTATGATGACCGGACCTGCTGGTTGTGGTAAAACTATGGCAGCTAAGGCGGCGGCTAACTCAATTGATGGTTACTCTATGGAGATATTCAATTTGGGTTCAACGCAAGACCCAAGAGCTACTCTAATCGGTAACACTCAGTTCGATACTAAGAAGGGTACTGTGTTCTCTCCTTCACCTTTTGTGAAAGCTATCCAAACTCCAAACACCGTTATTGTGTTGGATGAGATTAGTAGAGCACACCCTGAGGCTCACAATATTCTGATGACCGTATTGGATGCTGGGCAAAGATACCTCAGATTGGATGAGGCATCTGATTCGCCTGTTATCAAAGTGGCTGAAGGTGTTTCCTTCATCGCATCGGCTAACATCGGTAATGAGTACACATCGACTAGACAATTGGATAGAGCAATCGTTGATAGATTTACAATCATCGAAATGGATACTCTAACTTCAGAAGAAGAAACTTCATTACTTATGATGATGTATCCTTCAGTTGATGAGGTTGTTCTTACTAACGTTGCTAAGATTACTTCGATGACTAGAAACGATGTGAAGAAAGAAGTTCCTACTCTTTCAAACTCACTATCGACTAGAACGGCTGTTGAGATTGGTTCTCTACTCTACGATGGTTTCAGTTTGGCTGAGGCTGCTGAGATTACTATCTACCCATTGTTCGATGATGCTGGTGGAGCACAATCAGAAAGAACTTACGTTAAACAATACGTTCAGAAGTTTGTTGGTTCTACTGAAGAAGAAAACTTATTCAATGTGGAAGATGATTCAACTGAAGATACTGATTTATCTAACCCATTTTAATTATTACTCTTGATTACTCCCAAAGGACTCCCACCAAATTAGGTGGGGGTTTATTTGGAAATTAAGAAATAATTTTGTATATTAGTAAAAAGATTATTATGAATAAAAAAGAAGTAGGAGCGAAAGCTATATTAGAAACACTTACCGAAGATGGATTCTTCGATAATGAGTGGATTGATGAACATAAGTTCAGACCACGTTTTTTTAACGCTGTATCTAAACTAAACGAAGATACCACAACTTTTGGAAAGTTGTTTGAGTTAGCAGAGGTTATCTCAAAAGATATTATCAGAGAGAATATTGATAATACTATGAAGGACTTGATTAAAAAAGGAATAGTAGAATCTGTTGATTCTAATTCCGATGAACCGACTTATAAATTAAATGTAAATAAAAATGAATAAAGATTTAAACAAAGAGAATCCTATTCCAGAAGATTTTTGGAATGAGTTATCTGATGAAGAAAAGGATGCACTTGCTAAAGCACAAGCAGAGGCATCTGAAGAGTTTCAAAACTACGATGAGTGGAAAGAGATGGATGAAGAATACTTCGAACATCTTAGACAACGATTCGATAAAGGGCCGGATGAGATTGGTCCTCGGGTATGGAAATCATATCAAAACAAATTCCTTCCAATGCAGATGATGGTTATCCCAGCGGGTAGACAGCATGATGGCGAAAGTGTAGTTCAGATGTTTCACTTAATTGTGGAAGATATGGAAGGTGGTGAATGTAATGGAGAGTATTCTCTTCTATCAGAATCCGAACTATTGGAGAAGTATAACATTAATTTTAATAACTAAAAAAGTAAACATGAAGTATTACAAAGCTAAAGTAAAAGTTATCACACAAGATGATAAAGGTAGACAAAAGAAAAACGTAGAAGAGTATTTGGTACATGCAGTATCGGTAACCGATGCAGAAACTAAAGTTCACGAAGAGTTCAAAAACGATTCAGTAGAGTTTGAAGTAACCTCTGTATTAGAAACTAAAATCATAAAAGTAATATCGTAATTATGGATTATAAAAAAGGAGATACTGTAGTTGTGAATGTTTATGGTAAAAACAAAATTGGTCTTGTTGCAGAAAAGACTAGAACCACTAAAGGTTCTAAGTACTTTGTTAACACCGAAGATGGTAGAGAGCATGAGGATGTGTATGTAGATTCTAACGAATCTACTACATTCATCGATAGTAATCTAACAAAATCATTTGTAAACCATCAGAACAGAGAAGCTAAACTTATAGATGATGTTATTGATATAGTGAATAATAGTTAAGAAATGGAAATTGATAAAGCAAAGTTCAAAAGATTAAAAAAGAAAGTAATTAGTAAATACCCAAAGGCTAAAACAATGATTGATTCAAGTGGGTTGTATTATGTACATGATGGTGAGGATAACTTTCTCACCAAAGAATATATGATACCCAATCAGAAAACTGTAACAGCTGCTTGGTTTTGGTTCGCTGATACTATGAAGATTAATCAGAACATAGAGAGAACCCATCCAAAGAGAATGGACTTGAAATCATTCGAAGCAAAGTTCGCTAGAATATCTAAAAGAAATAAAAAATAACTTAGTTTCATTAACTTAGATTTAATACTTATTAGTATAAGTTAAACAATTAAATTTAAAACAATGAAAAGATATTCAGGAAAGCCCAGAGGACTTATTAATCAAGGTGGAGCAACTCACCAAAAGGATAGAGATAAGTTAAAGCAGTATGGTAAAAATTATAACTCAATTGATTTTGAAATGAGTGATAAAATCACACTAGCTAACTACAAAGAAAGAAGTAACCCAATCGGTGATTTATTAGTTGGGGGTAAGAGAGTAGAATTAACTTGGTCTGAATGTAATAAGATTATTACTACATTAGAAGATGCTAAAACATCCCATCAAAGAAAAATACAATTGGGATTGTTTGGCTAAACAAAACTAATTAAATGAAAGCATCAGATTTATTTAAACAATTAGGGCTCGGAGATAGTGATATGGAATCCGCAAGAGAGTGGGTTAGTTATAAGCACTTCTCTGAGACTGTTCCCGATGTTTTAACTTTAAATGAATATGTGGATACTGTTTATAAAAAAACAGTAACTATGGATGCTAAACCACATACTTGGTTCTCAGAAAGATATATGTCTGAAAAGTATTTACAATCTAATGTAAGTATCGGTTCAGAATATATAAGTGATTTAGAAAAACGTATTGTTAAGATATTACAGAATGGTAAAACCTACGAGCTACATATTGAAAAGTTTTTAGAGTTATGTTTAGGTGTCGTAAGAAAATCTGAATTAGCATTACCTAAAGAAGCTTTAGTGTATCTAAACGAAATTTATAAAGGAAAACATTAACACCCCAATATTTATATTAGATGAGTATAGAATATATCGACCAACCATATAGAGACAAGATTGTTGAAATCCTATCAACTGATGATAGTGATGAGAAAAAGCAATCTAAATTAAAACTCTATTTACTGAAAGAAGAATACTTCAAACACTTTTCTTCAGAACCCACATGGTTAACTAAAGAGATTATTAAAGATTTCAAAAAATGAGTGGAGATAATACTATGGAATGGGCAGGTCTTTGGGATGAAAGTGAATTCAACTTTTTCAAAACATTAGAAGATGAAGATAAACTTATGTACATCTACGACTTATGTTTAGGTGAGTTTGGTGAAGAGTTTATTTTTACACCAGATGAAGATGAGATGCATGATGCTATGGAAGATGCATTGCGTTCTATGGGAGAATCATTAGAAGATGCAGATGATGAACCATTAGAATCGTTCCGTAATGAAATTAAGGTATTGATAGATACCGATGTTCTAACAATAGAAGGCCCAACATTAGATGTTATACTTAAAGTTGCAAACGATATGCAGTTAAATGGTTTAATACTAATGGATAGAGAGGTTACATTTACAAAATTTGAACCTTGGAATGTAATTCTTAGTTACAAAATCATAGGTAACGGCCCACCATTTTCAGTAAATTAGACATAGTGTCAGTATCTATATGACAAAATGTCAGTAAATACCCTTTGGTACACATTTAGTACTATAGTAATCATAAGAAATTAATTGTTTAACTATAAAAAAAGGGAATAAAATGATTTTAACAATGAACAACGCATGGGATTTAATGGATGAGGTATTTAAAAAACCTCAAAGAGATACTCGTAATATGAGATTAGAAGATGATGTACTCACTATGGAATTTGATGTGCCTGGTTTATCAAAAAAAGATATCAACGTAAAGGTAGAAGATTCAGTTCTGTATATTGAAGGTGATAATGAGAAACGAACTTTTAATAAACGTTACAGTATTAGTGAAGATTTTGATGTAACAAAAACTACGGCATCTGTAAAGGATGGTGTATTGACTGTATCAATTCCGAAGATGGAAGAGAAGAAAGCCAAAGTAATTGAAGTATCCGTTAGATAGTGTTTAATAAACAAATTTTAAATATTAACAATACTCTATGGATAGTGAAAAGAAGAATACGAATCGACCATCGACCTGTTGTACAAGTATGGAAAGAGCACTTAATGGCTGATAAAGTATTTAAAAAAGAACCTTACTATTATTTTTGTGAAGAAGTTATGGATATAGAGTGGGAAGATATTTAACAATTTGTTAACATAGGGGACTTGTATAAGTCCCCTTTTTTTTGTATATTAGTAGTATAATAATAATTAAAAATTGTATCATTATGAATTTAGGTTATGCATGTATCAACATGACATTGGGTTCACAGAAACCCAAAGTTACTACCAACCGTAGTATGATTAAAAAAACTTTCAATGAGAAAGGTATTCCTTACGCATCTGAGTTAGGAATTCAGAATTGTAGAGATTTAGTAGAGATTATCAAATGGAATCACCAGAATGGTATCAACTTCTTTAGGTTGAGTTCAGGTATGTTCCCTTGGGCATCTGAATACAATCTCACAGAAATGCCACATTACAATCGTATCAAAAACCTATTAGCTGGTGCTGGAAATCTTGCTAAGAAGTACAATCAACGTATCACATCACATCCTGGCCCATTCAATGTATTGGTATCACCTAAAGAAAATGTTGTACAAAATACTATTACTGATTTGACTACGCATGGTGAGGTATTTGATTTGATGGGATTATCCCGTACTCCGTACAACAAACTCAATATTCATTGTAATGGTGTATATGGTGATAAGATTGCAGCTATGGATAGGTTCTGTAAGAACTTTGAGAGGTTGCCTGAATCAGTTCAGACTCGTTTGACTGTAGAGAACGATGATAAAGCATCTATGTACTCAGTAAAAGATTTGATGTACATACATGAACGTATTGGTATTCCTATTGTATTCGATTATCACCACCACAAATTTTGTACTGGAGATTTATCAGAGGAAGAAGCTCTCAAACTTGCAGCATCTACTTGGGGTGATATCAAACCTGTAGTTCACTATTCAGAATCTAAATCTTTGCATGAGAGTAATGATAAACTCAAACCTCAAGCACACTCAGATTATATCAGTAGTGTTCCTAATACTTATGGTTTAGATGTAGATATTATGGTAGAAGCTAAGGCTAAAGAATTATCAATCTTAGAGTACATTCAGGCGGAAGCATAGTATGGTCGTTTGGCTTGTTTAAGTATTAATTATTATTATTTTAATACTTATTGTTATAGATTATTAGGTTGTCTAGCAAGCTAATTACTTATTACTTATTAATAATAGTTGTAAATAAATACAGAACTCGAAGTTAATAAAACTAATTTTAAGGAAAAAATATGGATATTGTTAAAAACTTTTTTTCTAAAAGAACTGGATTCGGATTTTTGATGGTGTTCTCTACTCTATCATTAGCAGGTACAGCTGCATATTACTCAGTATTTGGATTAAGTTCTTTATTTGCTGGTGCTAAGTTTGAAGTTATCATAATGGCTTCAGCATTAGAGTTAGCTAAATTAATTGTAGCATCATATCTACATAACCATTGGAGTAAATTAGGATTACTTTTAAAATCATATCTTACATTAGGTGTAGCTATCTTAATGATTATAACCTCAGCAGGTATATATGGATTCTTAACATCAGCATATCAAACTACTGCCGACCAATTAACTATCGTAGATAAACAAGTAGCTGTAGTTGAAATGAAAAGAGATAGGTTCTCAGAATCATTAGAGGGTTATAAGATAGAACGTAATCAACTTAATAGTTCGATTACAGAACTTACTAAAGGGTTATCTAATAACACTATACAATACAAAGATAAAGAGACTGGTGAGATTATAACAACTACATCATCATCAACAAGAAGAGTTCTTACATCTCAGTTAAATGATATGAAGGAGCAACGCAATGGTGTATCAGTTAAGATGGAAGCGTTAACCGATTCAATTACTAAGTTAGATTTAAAAGTATTGGATATGGAATCCAATAATGAAGTAGCAGCGGAGATTGGACCACTAAGATATATGGCTAAGATTACAGGCAGGTCAATGGATGTAATTGTGAATTGGTTTACTCTAATGATTGTATTTGTATTCGACCCTATGGCTATCGCTATGGTAATTGCAGTAAATAAATTCTTTGGTAATGGTAGAAAAGAAGAAGAAGATTTATCACCTCGAGATATTTCAAAAATTGTAGAAGAATCAGAAAAGGAATCAGAACCTAACGAATCACTTAAAGATGCTTGGGAAGAAGCTGAAAAAAGAATGAATATTATTGGTCAAAACGGAAATGATGGTGAACATTATAGTGAAGTAGAAGAAATGATAAGAAAGAACGAAGAGATATTGGCTACTAAAAAAGTAGAACCAGAAAAACCAAAGAAGAAAATATATGGTGGATTCTCAAAACCATATTCAGATGGGAACGTGGCAAACGAAACCGATAATGATGATATAAAAACTTATTAAAATAAATTTGGTATTGTAAAATATATTTTGTATATTTACATAAGTTTAACAATAAAATAGTTACAAAAGCATATGAGCGATTTATATAATGACGGTAGAACAACAACTACTGGTGGTGAAATACAACCATCTTATGATGTAAAAGCACCATCCGAAAGAGATAAACACTTTCAGGAGTTTAGAGAATTTGATTACGGATTAGATATTGATTCAAACATCATCTTAGTACAAGATGAGATATCACAAGGTATGGTGTTCGATACAATATCTAAAGTTAGATTATTGAGAAAGATAAACAAAGATTTAAAATCAGTAACTATCTTACTAAATTCACCAGGTGGTGATGTAGTAGAAACATTAGCACTAATAGATTACATTAGAACTATAAAAGAAAATGAAGGAATCGATACGAACATTGTTTGTAGAGGTTCAGCTATGAGTGCAGCGGCACTTCTTTTAACCGCAGGAACAGGTCTTAGAGCAGCATCTAAACATTCTAAGATTATGGTTCACCAACTTTCAACATTCAATATGGGTAAATTAGAAGATGTTAAATCCAACGCTAAGTTCGCAGAACAATTAGAAGAGGATTGTAATAACATTATGGCTGAATGTACAAAGAAAGATAAAGAGTTTTGGAAAGAGAATCAGAGAACTGATTACTTCTTATCAGCAGGAGATGCATTAGAATTAGGAATTATTGATAAAATTATATAAGTTATGGAATACAATTATAGACCCTTAGGGGATAGAGTAGTAGTAGAGATACTCAAAAGAAACGATGAAAAAACTAAAGGTGGTTTATACAAACCATCAGGTTCAGAAACTACAATGATGGGTACAGTAGTAGCCGTTGGTAGTGGATTATTTACTCATTCGGGTGAGATTATCCCTATGAGTACAAAGGTGGGTGATACAGTTCTATTAGATGGAACTGGATTCAAACACAAAAATGGTGGTAAAACATATCACATTTATAGAGAAAGTGAATTCTTATCTATATTAGATGAAGCGTAAGTGTCTGATAATCAATCAGTTACACTATCATCACAACACATTGATAATCAATTAGTTAACAAATAAAAAATAAATTATGATACACATTTTAGATGAAAACAAAATAGCAGATAACTACGAAAAGTTTAGAAAGCTAATTAACCAAACATTTACAGGCGAAAGATTAGAATCGCTTAATAAGATGTACGATGCTCTTGAAGATAGAATCGTACTAACCCCAGCATCATCAATGGAACATTTCCACAACTCATTTGCTGGTGGGTATATCGACCACGTTCTTAGAGTTACGAGAAACGCAGTTAAACTATACGACTTGTATAGTGAGTTAGGTATTGGGTTAGGGGAGTTCACAAAAGAAAACGTAATCTTCTCAGCACTTCACCACGATTTAGGTAAGGTTGGTAGTTTAGATGAGAACTGGTATTTACCAAATGACTCTCAATGGCATATTGAGAATCAAGGTAAAATATACAAAGCAAACCCAGATATGAATTTTATGAATATGACTGGAAGAACGTTTTGGTTGTTAAATCAGTTTGGGGTTAAAGTAGAAGAGGGTGAGTGGATTGCAATTCAACTTACAGATGGATTGTACGATGAGGCTAATAAAGAATATTACATATCGTATGACCCAAACAAAGCTCTTAAATCATCATTCCCATTTTTGATGCATCAAGCTGATATTATGGCTACTAGATTTGAGTGGGAAAGGTGGAAGAAATTAAAAGATGGTTCTATCACTACAAAAAATAAAGGTGGTAGACCCACAACTAAAAAGAAATTAGAAAACGTAACAATGCCAGAGAAGCTTGATTTCAAATCTATCTTTGGTGATGTAGAAGAATCTTAATATGGAAATATTACAACAAATAATTTTACCATTATTAATAATATCAATCTTACTTTATATAGTATGGAATTTACTTCGTAAGGTTGAGAAGTTAGAAGATGGTATTGACGAATCTGATAAACTAATTGAATCAGCAGCAGACTCAGTTGATAGGGCATTAGCTCGAATGAGAGAGGTAGATAGAGTTGGTTCGTTTGAAGCAGATGATGAAAGTGGTTTTATTTTTGAAGAGATACAAGCCGCATTAGATAAACTAAACAATGAAATAAACAAGAATGCCTAAAAAAAGAAGAAAAAGAAGTAAAAGATATTTTACTAAAATTACAGAGATAGCTATAAATGCATATAATGGATGTGATGATAACGCACTGAAAAATAAAATTTATAACAGATTTATTCACTACCCATTTGATAAGTTATCAGAAAATGTAATTCATACCTACAAAACATATTACTTCGATGTACCTTATGAAGATGTAAAGGCGAGTGTAGTAGCTTTCCTAAATGAAAAGATTCATAAGTTCAATGGAGAGAATGGTAGGGCTTTTTCTTACTTTACAGTTGTAGCACGAAACTATTTATTTAATGAAAATAATGCTAACTATGCTAGAATGAAATCTAAAACAGAAGTAAAGTATATTGATAGTTCTCGTAATATAACAAATGAGGTTATAGACCAAAACAACAAAGAAGCAAAATCAGATTTTATAGACCATTTTACAAAATATATAGATTATCATTTATATACTTTGTTCTTAAAAGATAGAGATAGAGCTATAGCAGATTCTATAAATGAATTATTTAAGAATAGATTAGACCTTTATTCGTACAATAAGAAGGCACTCTACATACTTATTAGAGAAAGAACTGGAGTTCACACTCAATATATAACAAAAGTAGTTGGTAAGTTAAAAGGTATTTATGCTGAATTATATATGGAATATAATCGAACAGGTCATTTAGCAGTGACTTACAAATTAAAGGATAGTAATGGATAAGGATACTGAATTATTTAAAGGAAAAACATTTTCTGATATCATGTCTGATGTTTATAACAATTCGAAAAAGAAGGATAGACAATTAAAACTTCTTATCGCTCAGTTAGAACCATTGGTTAAGAATCTACAAGATGCTACAGTGATTGTTCCTTTGATTAAAGAGTATATGGAAGTGTCAATCAAAAATGATGACCAGATTGTTAAGTTAGCCGCAATCGTACAAAGAATGATGAAAGATGCTAACTCAGGTGATGATGGCGGGTTTGGATTAACTGATGATGAAAAGAAACAGTTGATGGCAAACGCAGAAGCTATTGATAAAGAAATAGAAGCACTTGATAAGATTGAGGGAGATGAATAATGAGTTCATTTAAAATTGGTACAGTTCAAAGAATCAACCTTAAAGATGATGATGTAAATGAATTGTTTAGTATTGAGATATTAACATCACAAGGGCAAGGGCAATTTGAAAAATGCTATCCTACTGATAGTAATATAAAAAGAATTCCACTAATCGGTGAATCCGTATTAGTGTTTGCTGGTTTAGGTCCTGAAGCAAGTGGTGGTAGTAGAAGAGCTAAACAATATTATTTCGCACCAACATCGGTACAACTCAATGTACATAATAACGCATTACCAAAAGGTTCTATAACCCAAAATATTAAAAGTATTGGGGCATCGATAGCAGCAACAGCTGCAGGAAATCCAAATACATCTGGTGGTTCTGAAGAAGCTAATTTGGGTGAAGGGTTTACTGAAAGAACTGATGTAGGTTCACTACAACCATTTATTGGAGATGTAATGTTTGAAGGTAGATTCGGGCATTCTCTAAGATTTGGATACACTCCATCAGGTGCTGAAACAACACAACAACCAACTTGGAGTTCATCTACGGATAACGACCCAATTACTATTTTAGCAAATGGTAGAAAAAGTCCAGGTGAATATAATAAATTTATTATAGAAACTATTGATGATGATTTATCATCTATATACTTAACCTCATCACAAAAACTACAACTTAAAACCGCTCAATCAAATTTAGGTAGTGGTGTAAAATCACAATCTTCATACAAAGACCCATCGGTAGTAATCACATCAGATAGAATATTACTAAACTCAAGAACTGAAAATGTTATATTAACATCTAAGAAGGATATAATAAATGCAACGCCAGGTTGGGCTATGGAAATGGATAAGTTCTTTACATTGGTAGAGAAGTTAGCACAAGAGTTAACAGATTTAACATCAGCTAAATCAACCTATGCAACTGGAGTTGGACCTACTGGACCTGCTACTAATGCTAGTAAGGTGGCATCCATACTTAGTGATATACAGGCGATGAAACAATAAAAGGAAACAATTATGCCAGCAGTTTGGCCAGGATTCATATCAACAGTAGGAAGTTTTTTAGATGATAAATCTGAAAAGACTCATACTGATACCGCTGAAAAGATTTCATCGGAATATCATAAAGCAGTAAAAACTGCTATGACATCACTTCATGCAAATATGGTATTATCACAACCAGCATATACTCCAATCAAAGGTGCAATAAAACAATGTTTAGATGATATTAGAGAATCCGAAGGTGTTGCAAAGATATATCATTTTACAAATTGGGCAAACACAACCTCTGCATATTGGTTATCTGTAATAATGTCCCCAACTCCATTTCACCCAATCAATATGGGATTATCAACTGGAACGTCTGGGATACCTGCCCCTATAAGTCATATAATAAATAATGGTGGAGTTATACCAGCATTACAAAATGATTTGTTAACGGCATTTACACATCCACCAGCACCAGCATTGTATGGTGTTCCATTTGCAACTAAATTAGCAACGGCATTTACAAATCACTTAACAACAGTAGGTGGATTACAAACAGAATTTGTAACAGGTGGTTCACCTGCAACCCCAGTTCCAGTAGGACCTGTGCCACAAGTATGGGTTGGACTAGTATAAAAAGAAAGTTTTTAATATTTATATATAAAGTAGAAAATTATGAAGGCAAAGCAATTAGCACAATTAGTAGAAGTAATCGTAAGAAAGGTAGTTAGAGAAGAACTAAAACCTATTATTGCGGAAGTGAAAAATGCTTCTAAACCAATTATAAAAGAAACGAAGTCTAAACCAAAAATGAAAGTTGAAACAGACCCGTTGGATATTGATATGAGAGCTATTTTATCAATGGAAGAAAATAAGAAAACATCTCAATCAAAAACGTTTACAAAGAATTCAATGTTAAACGAAATGTTGAATGAAACAATGCAAGATGGTGAGTGGAGAAATATGGATGCTCAGTTTGGTTCTAATCAAGCACAAGCATGGAGTGGTAGAGAAACTACTACAGTAGCACCAACACAAGATATCGATGGTAGACCTGTTGATACATCTAACCCTGAAGTGGCTAATGTGATGGGTGCTATAACAAAAGATTATTCTCAATTGATGAAAGCAATTGATAAGAAAAAGGGAAAATAATTAAATGGCTAAACCAAGAAAAGAATATTTCTACAATCCAATAGATTTTGAAAAAGATGTTGCTGTTGGGATTAAACTACCATTCTCTAAGAATAGTGGGTTATTCTCTCTTTCATATTCAACTGAAGAACAGGCAATATCTAATTTAAAGAATCTATTATTGACTAGAAAAGGTGAAAGAGTATTTCAACCTACATTCGGTTCTCAAATTTATGCTTTACTATTTGAACCAATTTCATTAGATTTAAAACGAAAAATGGAAGATGGTATATTAGTAGATATAAATTTCTGGTTACCTTATATAATTATTGATGAAGTTGTAGTTACGCCGGATGAAGATAGAAATCACGTTGGTATCACATTAAACTTTAGAGTTACAGAACAAGGTGCTAACCAACAAATAATATTATTTGTAGATTCCGCTGGAACTGCAACAATAGAATAGGAACTTATGGCAAAAGCAAACAAATCAGATTTAGTCCAAAAGGATGTTAAACTCATTGGAAAGGATTTCGGAGAGTTAAGAAAAAACTTAATTGATTTTTCTAAAACTTATTTCCCAAATACTTTTAATGACTTTAATGAATCCTCACCGGGTATGATGTTCATTGAGATGGCATCTTATGTAGGTGATGTGCTATCCTTTTATACAGATACTCAATTAAGAGAATCTTTATTATCCAACGCAGAAGAGAAAGTAAACCTTTTCAATCTAGCAGCAGTGCATGGGTACAAACCAAAAAATGTAGTACCAGCATCAGTTGAGTTGGAGGTCTTTCAAATATTACCAGCCAAAGGTAGTGGTGATGAGGTAAGACCTGATTATGATTACGCATTGAAAGTTGCAAGTGGAATGATAGTCAGTTCTGATTCTAATAGTGATGTAGAATTTTCAACAAACTTCGATGTGGATTTTGCAGCATCATCTTCATTCAACCCTACAGGTGTATCGGTGTATCAAATTGATGAAAACACCAACGAACCTATCTATTATTTATTAAAGAAATCTGTTAAGGCATCAAGTGGTAAAGTAAAAAAGCAACAATATGTATTTACATCACCTAAGATATATGATAAGATACGAATCTCTGATGCTAATATTATTAAAATAAAATCCGTAATGGATGATGATGGAGATAGTTGGACTGAAGTTCCATATCTTGCTCAAGATACTGTATTTGAACAGGTAGAAAATAACGAAGATAACTCTACTAACTTACAACCATATAGTGGGGAAACTCCTAAGTTGTTAAATTTAAAGAGAGTACCTAAACGATTTATAACAAAGTTTGAATCTGAAAAAGATTTAGTAGTTCAGTTTGGAGCCGGTGTATCAGCAAACGCTGATGAGGAAATAATTCCAAATCCTGATAATGTTGGTTCAGCGTTATATGAAAACACTGGAAATATAGACCAAGGGTTAGACCCATCCAACTTCTTATATACAAAAACGTATGGAGTTGCTCCAGCTAATACAACATTAGATATTGAGTACTTAGTAGGTAATGGTGTTGAAGATAATGTACCTGCTAAGGATTTAATCAATGTTGTAAGTAAAGTATATGAAAATGATAACACCATAAATCTAAATCAAGAAACTCTAAGATTCGTACAGAACTCATTAGCAGTTACAAACCCAGAAGCAGCTGTTGGTGGTAGAAGTAAAGAAACGGATGATGAAATTCGTAATAACGCAATGGGTTACTTTGCAGCTCAGAATAGAACTGTAAGTAGAGAAGATTATATTATGAGATGTTACGCACTTCCACCACAATTTGGTTCAGTTGCTAAAGCTTATTTAGCACAAGATTACCAAATAGAAACAAAAGGTAATGGAAGTTTTTCACCACATGCTATATTGCCGGGTGACCCTATACCAAAGATAGTTGAAACGGAATCACCGAATCCGTTAGCTCTTAACTTATACACATTGGGTTATGATAAAGATAAAAAGGTAACTCACCTAAATCCTGCTACTAAAAACAATTTAAAAAACTATTTAGCATATTATAGAATCTTAACAGATGCAGTTAATATTAAAGATGCATACATTGTTAATATCGCTATTAATTTTGATATTGTAGTATTACCTGATTACAATTCTAATGAAGTTCTTCTTAGATGTATTCAAGCATTAAAAGATTATTTTAACATTAACAATTGGAAAATTAACCAACCAATTAATGTATCACAAGTCTATATTTTATTAGATAAGGTGGATGGTGTTCAAACAGTACCAAGACCTGATTCTGATGGTGAAGGTGGTTTGAAAATTATGAATAGATATAATGGAAACTACTCACCAAATAAATATGATTTGAGTGTGGCCACTAGAATGGGTATTATATATCCACCTAAAGACCCTGCTATATTTGAAGTTAAGTATCCTAATGTAGATATAAGAGGTAAGGTTGTAACTCAATCTTTCTAAGGAGAATATTATGATTTATAGAATATACGGACAAAAAGATACTACAATATACGAACAAACCAATCGTAACAACCAGAATACAGGTAAGGATGAAATCTTAGAAATTACAAAATTCTACGATGATGATTCTAATAGTATTTGGGTTGGTAATAGTAGGGTACTAACACAATTTGATTTAGCACCAATATCACAATCTATAGTAGGTGGTGAAATTAGTGGTAGTATAAAGTACTATCTTAATTTAACATCAGTATCTGAAACCGAAGTTCAATCAGAATATGATTTGGATATATTTCCAGTATCTCAAAGCTGGGGTGAAGGTAGTGGTAAGTATAACTATACGCCAATTTCAACAGATGGGTGTAGTTGGAAATCAAGAGATGGTGTATCGAATTGGAATGCTACCTCTGCAAGTGTATTTAACGGATTCAGAAAAATTGATATCCCTACTGAGGGATTAGTACTATCCCAAACATTTACAAATGGCACAGGTTCTACATTCTTAACAGAATCAATTAATGATATTAGTGGTAACTCACCATTTATGTTTGTTGAAAACGAAAGGTTGGTTATATCAGCATCTAATTTCGCAGGTACTACTTTAGTATTTCCTCTTGAATTAGAAAACTCTTTAAACTATAAAGTACAATTTCAAATAGACCCAAAAAATTTCACCGATGTTCAATTTAGAATTGAAAACCCAAATGGGTTAATTCAAAACGAAGATTCTTATGCAGATATGATTGGTAATATTACAACACCATCTACACAATCATTTATGATAACTGCGGCATCATCAGGTCAATATAATTTAAGATTTACATTCTTTGATAACGATGGAACATCAGCATCAACTACAGGTACTTTTGATGAAGTATATGTTACGGAACGTGCTGGTAATACTATAGTTAGAGAAACGTTTGCAGTTAATGAAGGTTTATTTAGACAACGAAACGTTATTAAAAGTACTGAAGGTGTAATGCCAAAACAATTTGTATCAAGCTCACAACTATTTTTCCAATCAGATAACACTGGTGGGGCTACTGCTGAATACAAAAAATATTTGGATTCATCATTAAAATATACAATAACAAATGAATTAAAGTTGGGTAACTACCCATCATATGGATTTGCTGTATTTAATCCAAAAGGTATAAAAATGACACCAAGTCAGATTACAGGCCTGAAAAGTTTATATACATCATCTGTAACTCAATCAATTCAATTTACACCACCAACGAGTGGTGATTATAGATTTAACTATACATACTTTGCAACAGGTAGTAGTAGAGCAACTGGTTCTATAGATAACTTTAAAATAGTATATTCGGGTTCATTAAAAACTCCACCTGAATCTGAGGCATCATTCTTTAAAAACACTGGTGGGGGTACTTGGTACACATCATCTATGAATAGTACAAAAGTATCTCAGAGATTCAACAAATATACAACCAACTTAAATGCAAATGTTACTGAGTATGTAAATGATTGGTTAAATGGTTCAAGACCAAATAATGGTTTCCTTATTAAACGACCAGTTTCACAAGAGAGTGGCTCGGTAAGATATGGTTCGGCTAAATTCTTTTCAAATGAAACTCATACAATATATGTTCCTACATTAGAAGTTAGGTGGGATGATTCCACATTTAATACAGGTTCATTAAGTGCATTAACATCAGATGATATTGTAATCTATCCAAAGAACTTATCATCCGAATATAAAGAAAGTTCAAAATCCAGAGTTAGAGTAGTTGGTAGAGAACGATACCCACAAAGAAGTTTTTCGGATTCTAATCCTTATACTACAATTAAATATCTCCCACAGAATACTTATTACCAAGTAAGAGATGTTGAAACTAATTTAGTATTGATACCATATGATACAACTTATACAAAATTAAGTTGTGATTCAAACGGAAACTATTTTGACTTTTGGTTCAATACTTTACAACCTGAAAGATTCTATCAATTTGAATTCAGAGTTGATAGAAGTGGAAAACAAGAATACTTTGGCGGAAACGTATTTAAAGTGGTGAGATAATGGCAGTAGATAAAAAATCCATAAAAAAAGCAAAAGCAAGGGCCGTTGATAGCGCAAAACGAAATGCCATTCCAAAAAAGATTGGTAAAACATCTGATGATGTCGTTAAATCTAAAATCAAAGGTAAAACTCCTGATAGAAGAGAAATCAGAAGAAACACCTCTGGTCAAATAATATCCTATGATATTCCTAAAAGTGGTGCTGCTAGACCTTCAACCGATGTTGTTGTAAAAAACGATAATGGTAAGGTGTATAACTATGGTACGATAAAGTTAGCTGGTGTACGGAACGAATATATAAAACAAGAATACTTTAAAGCAATTGATAATGATATTGAGCAATTCACTAGAGATGTATCAACAAATAAAACTGCTGAGATTAACAAACTAAATGCCGTATCATTTGCACCAGTAGAAGGTATCATAACTGAGGATGCAGTATTTAATCTTAAATTTACAGGAGAAATTGTTAGAGTTGGTTCTTCAAACACTTCATTTTTTTATATTGAAGAGGGTTTATTTTACACAATTAACGGAATTGATACACTTTGGTTTTTAGCTGAAAAACTTAAACTACCAATAGGATTTAGAATTAATGATGAATATGATTATGGTGGAAAGTACAAAACGGCATTAGGTGAACAATTAGATTATGGTCAAAACCAATACGCATTATATGATGTAGAGAGTTACAATAGACAATCAATCGCATATGTAGAATCAAATGAGTATGGTGGTGATATTGGTAAACGAAAAGTGTTAGGTGATATTGCAGATGATGTTGTAATGATAACATATTACGTTAATAAAGAATTAGTAGGTGTAAAAGATTTTAAAGAAGATACCTTTCAACAGATACACGTAGTCGGAGATGAGGCTACAAAAGTAAGTTATGTACATTTTCTAAGTAAAGATAAGTTTGTAGAAGCTAGAAAACAAATAGCAACAACA
>Ga0098046_1000237_pt1 | contig 20539 bp, 8 predicted proteins | sample 11BtaG_FD_77067 | JGI IMG/M metagenome (GOLD analysis project Ga0098046, IMG submission 77067) | Marine viral communities from the Subarctic Pacific Ocean - 11B_ETSP_OMZ_AT15265_CsCl metaG | ecosystem: Environmental > Aquatic > Marine > Oceanic | place: Pacific Ocean | collected 2015-01-16
ATCAAGTGTTGCGTCTGTAAATACAGCATCAACATTATTACTAAATGTTTCAAGATGTCTTTTACGTGCACCATTATTAATAGAATCATAAATCTCTTTAGCAAACGCTCTTGTTTGCCAACCCGATTCAAGCTTTATTGGAAATGATTCAGCAACTTCATTAGCTAAGTCTAATACTTCAGAATTGCTTTCTACAGCATGTATAAGCGCATCTAAATGTTTTTTCTTAGCAATACCTGGATCAACACCCTCTTTAAGCGCATTGTAAACTTTAATAGCATCACCTAAAGTATATGGTGTACCACCAACTTTTTCTTCAAAGTTAAAGCCTTTAGACATATCAGTCCAAGCTTTAGACTTATGAAGTATTTCAGTGTCAAGAGTAGCAATACCATTTGAATATGGTTTAAGCAAATTCTCTTCCATCCATTTGCGCGCATCAACACCTAATTGACCTTTAGGAAGGAATGCGTATAGCAAACCTTTGAAGTCTTCAGCATTAGGTGGAATAAACCATCTTGATGCCTTAGCACCTTCGCCTTTTGCTTGGTAAATTATTCTTCTAAACATAGATTGTAGCTTAGAAGCTTGCTCTTCATTTACTTTATCTTCAGCTTGTTTCTTAGCACTTTCTTCAGCTATTTTATCAGCTTTAATTATTTCAGCTTTAGCTATAAGAAGTTGATTTGTTTTACCGGTTTTTATTTGTTTTATGTTTCGAGACACAAGCTTAACAAAATCCATGAAACTCATCAGACCTTCCACTTCAGCGTAAGCATCGTTAACGGCTCTTCCAATATCTTTGTTATTTCTATATGAAAGTTTTAGTTTATTGAATGCTCTTACTAAAGGATCAGCTTTAGCTTTAGCACTGGGGCTTTGGGCTGCTTCTGATTTAGCATACCAGCTTTTACCTTCAGCAACGTTTTGTAGCTTATTGAAGTTAGCAGAAGGGTTACCTTCCATCATATCTTTAACAGCAAGTTTGACTACTTGGTCCACATTCAAATCAGCAAAGTTTTTTACCGTAGGATCAAATCCTAAAGCTTCTCTAACATAATCAAAGAATTTATCAATTAAACTTTTAGCCTCTGCATCACTTTCAAATACTTCATAAAGAGATTTACCTTCTTCACCGAGTATGTAAGCCATCACTTCGTTTTTATAACCAAACGAGTCGGCAGAAATATCTGCATATCCACCTTTACTCATTCTGGATATAGCCTCAGCATACCTAGGGTGAGATTTTAATTTATCATATATGGCATTAAATAGCTCGGGATCTTTTGCAAAAACAAGGTTAGCCCAAACATGAGTAAACTCGTGCATTGCTGTATCTAGCCCTGCTTTTTCTGAATTTATAAAAACATAACCATTTTCAGAATCCTCAAAGCCAAAGCTTCTTAAGGCTTTTTTTACATCTTTTTCGCTATAACCAGCTTCTTCTAAAGCCTTTTTAGTTGTAATAACATCCATACCATAAATGGTACCTAGCATATCACTTAAAGCTTCTACAGCCTCATTATTAGACAATTTAGGATTGGGATTAAGATCTTCTTGCATTTGTACTGCAGACTGTAATCCCTGCTCAGTTTTAGGCCCTAATGCATCAATAGCGGCTTCATTAACAACTACGTTAGGAATATTTGTTGCCAATTGTGCTAAGTCAGCTACAGTATTGCCGTTTTTGTTAATTAACTTTCTTGCAGGTATTCCTGCGCTAAGAATTCTAGTAAGGCCAGAGGCTCTTCCTATATAACTGCCTTCAACTATAGATGCTCCTAGCTTCGCGTTGTCAAGCATTTCATCATGCTTAAACGATATTAAAAACTGGCCAGCATCTTGGTACATGTCTTTTACTATTGCCTCTATATCATTAACATCGGCTGTTAAAGCAACTTGAACTAGTTTTGCCCCAAATACACTAGCTGGTGGCGAATGCTCCTCTCTTACTCTTCTTTCTTTATTTCCTTTATACCCTTCTGTATATTTTTCACTTTCGCCAAATTCTAGTTCCCCAGTTTCTATCCATTTAAACTCATAAGAAGCTTTAATGCCTCCTTCTGTAGATTGATAAGCCCCTTTTAAAAGCATGCCTGCTACATAAGGGTTCATGCCACTTTTAACAGATAACCCAAAATCTTTTGTTAATTGAGTTATTATTTTTTGATTAATTTTAACTTGAGGTTGGCTATCATTAGCCAATTTTTTAAATTTATCAAAATTTAATACTTTATTTACAATTATGTTAGCTTTTCCTTCTAGCGGTTTTATTCTTGTTATTCCCCCCTCTATTATTTCACCTTTATAATTTTCTTTTGCTGCTTTTTCAAGCCTAATATACGCTGGGTCAACAGTGCTAGACCAATATACAGAACCTTTAGATGTGTCTGGTTTTAAAACATTAGCGGCTATTTTTTCTATTTCTTTAACAGCAGACGAGTCATCTTTCCAGTCAAACTTACCCTTTTTGTTTTTTACATATTTACCAGGTACTTTGTAATAATTACCTTCAGAGCCTTCAACTGGGCCTGATAGCTCATAATATTTTTCTTGCTTTTGCTTTGGTATTTTTCTTGTACCAGCAGTTGCTTTAGATATAAATTCTCCAGTTTCGGGATCTTTTATTACTACCTTTTTTCCAAAATTAGCTAACTTTCCGGCTTTTAACCCTTGCAAAGATATAAAGCCAGAATTAGCGGCTTCTTCTAATTCTTTTTGGGTTTGTAGTAAATCATCGTAGTTATTTAAGTTTATTTTTTTAGTATTTTTGTGCCCAATAAAACTTAAAAAACTTTCAATATATTTATTATAGCTTCGTTGATCCGCAAGGTCTACGTTGGCCTGAGGAACATTTTGTTTCCAATGCCCTATTTGTTGTACCGATGCTATTAAAATATTTAAGTCTTTTTCAATGTCACTAATAACTTCTTGGTATACTTTAGCTTGTTGAACCTTACTTTTAACATCGGCATTATCAAGTACATTTTTAACAGCTTCTACATTTTTAATAGCATCATCTGCAAAGTAAAAGTCATTATAACCTTCGTCAATCTTGCCTTGTACCCAATCAGCTTTAGCCTGTGCAGTTCCGTCACCTAAACCAATAATATTTTCTTTCTTAAAATCTAGTCCAGCTAACTTTAAAAATTCCTGTATTGGTCCGGCTGAATCCGCAGGTCTAGCCGTTAGAACAAATAAATCTTCGTTACCTCTAGCAGCATTTATTTTTTGTGCTACTTCGAACAAAGGCCCTTTCTTACCGTCTATAACTTTGCTAAATTCAGAAAAGTCAAACGTAGCTCCTTTATCTTTTAGCTCTTGATCTCTTTTAGCATATTCGGTTGCGTTGAGCTTTCCGGTAGTTCCATCAGGTAGCGTGTATAGCACTTGTGAATTACTCTGCGCCAAAGTATCATCAAAATCAAATATTCTTATTTTTTTAACCTCAAGGTCTTCTGAATAAGCAATACCTAATCTCCCGCCTATTTCTGCACGTTCGGCTTCTTTACCTTCAAAATAGTTATCTCTAGCGTCCTTGCCTATTTGATCGGATACAGCTTCCGCTAACGATTTTTTTCTATCACTAATAGCTTGAGTGTTATTAGTGTCGGTACCCATGTAATAATCTATAAATTCTTGGTCAGACGGCGGGTATTTATTCCAGTCTTTTGCTAACCCTTGATTACCTTTTTGAAAATTACGATTAGCTAAAGCTATTTTTTTCAAAGTAGTAACATTATCTGTAATGAACTTTTTCTTTTCTAGCTTTTTGCCAATTTTATCTTTAACTCTTTTTGCATATTTATTTTTAAAAACACTGTTAAAAGCTTTTTCAGCTTTAGATTGCCTTTGTTTTTGAGTTAAAGGTTTAGCTTTTTGATCAGCCTTAGCTAATTCATTTTCTATTTTTTGAGTAGCTAATTCAACATCTTTAGAGGCTTCTTCTAATAAATTAGTCCCTAAGCCTAGTTTCTGTGAATTATATTTAGGGCCATAAATATCTATGTCATCAATATTTGTTTCACTATCAGAAAAAGAATTTAATACTTCTGTTGAATCAGTACTAACCTCAAAATCTTGCTTAGTTAGTTCTTTTATTATACGATTAGCTCTAACTCTTAATCCCTTTTGTCTATCCCCTAAATACGCGGCTAATGGAACACCTGGAAATTTTTCAGGGCTATAGCTATTTATCATGTCTAACATGCCGCTTTTAGATGTAACAAGAGCGGTTTTAAAACCTTCGTATGTACCAACTTGTTTTTCTTTAGGCACTCTAGACCACAAAGACGTTGCAATAGACGATATAAGACCTTGCTGCGCTTCAATAACGCCATCAATATCCCCTTTTTCGTAAGCTTCTTGAGTTTTCCTAGAAAGATCAATATTTTTTTGATTTTTAGGACCATCAGGGTTGCGAACGTCTATAGCTTCAGAATTCGTAAAAGTTTGAAACTGTTGTACTTTTAACAAAGCTAATTCTTTCTGTGCCGCTTTCCTAGCAGCTTCAGGCGACATAGGATCATTTATTATAGACTGATATAAAGACACGTCGTCATCCATATTCATTAAGTCCATAGATTCTTGTTCATTTAGCTCATCTAAATGATATTGAACAAGATTATCTAAAGCTGCTCTTTTGTCTTTTAAATCTTGAAGTTGCGTTTTAAAAGGCGCTATCAATAGATTGCCACCTTGCTCTTTTGCATTAGCAATATCAATTTCAGTTTGTTGAATAGCTAAATCAAGTTTTTTCTTTCGATCAGTAATAGCTTGCGGCTCAACTTTGTTTTTTATAAGGTTTTTATCTTCTTTTATAATTTTTTCTCTGCGACTTTTAATTTTTTGATTAACTTTTTTATCGTCAGATTTTATTTTTATATTTGCAAAGTCTTTGTCTCTGGACTCGTTTATTATTGAATTAGCATCATTTTTGTTAATTTTATCCCCATTAACAATATAACTATTTTTTATTTTAGCCTCCTCTATTGCAGCCCCGGCTACTGTTACGGGAGCCATTACAGTACCAGTAATCATCTCTTGCCCAATTTGCTTTTGAGATTCTTCAGTCGTAATGTCTTCTCCCTGTACTAATAACCCCGCTACTTCACTAGCGCCACCTGCGATTGATTCTCCGCCTAGGCCACCAACGGTTTTAATTAAACCTCTTGCTATTTTACTTCCAATTCCAGCACCTCCAATAGTGCTAGCGGCTCCCCCAACTCCTCTGCCTAATACTTTGCTAAATATATACTCCGTACCGCCTACAGCAGCGCCTCTTCCAAAAGATCTTAATTGTATTTCCCGCAAGGCGCTTTCGTCTTTTAAAAGTTTATTCCAATCGCTGTCTTTATTCCAGTCAAGATTATTTTCCGCAAACCATTCTTTGGTTTCTTCCATTAGAGTATTGGTAGTTTCCAACACGCCCATACTTGACGCTTGAAAAGCCTGTAAGCCTCCTACTATGCCGGCGCCCGCCATTACATAAGGGTTTTTAGGGGCTTTTGCAATAGAGCTTGCTGCTCCCGCAACAGTAGCTAAGGCGGGAACTAAAGGCATTTCCGCAGCCGTTCCAGCGCTTTGAGCCATAGATTGAACCATCCATTGCGTTGCTCCTACTTTATTATTGCCAAATTCTTTAAAGTAAGCTAGTATAGCATTTTCGCCATTTTTAATTCTTTTGTCAACAGCATTTTCGTAAGCCTGTCCTTCTCTTGTTAATCCTACTTTTTCTTGAGCATTCCAAGTTTTTTGTAAAGCGTCTATAGCCTCTTTAGAGTAATCTCCCCCTCCTAATGCGGACGGTGCTAATACATCATATGTTTCAGCAGCAGGATCAGATAGAGCTAAGCCTTTTTTAATAGGTTCTGAAAACAATCTTTCAAAAATATTACCCTCATCTTCTTGCGGTAGCGCCGATAAACCATTTTCCGACTGCAAACCCAATCCGCTTGGTTGATCTGCCACTACAGTCGCAGTCTCCCCCGCAGTGGCATCCGTCTTTCCCTCTTTTTTATCTTTATACTGCTGAATCACGGAGTTTATAACATCTTCTGATTCGCCTTGTCTTATAAGATCTTGTACGAGTTTTTCTAATTCGTTCATATTATTTATTTATAATCCTGCGTTAGATAAGAATTGAGAAGCTCTAGCTTTAATTTGCTCTTCTGTTAATTTATTTTGTACTTGTCCAGCTTGATAGCCAGTTACGCCTGCTAAATTTGCTAATTGTTGTTTTGCCAAAGTTGGGTTTGATAGATCGATATCAGCAACCAAATCTTTTCCCTTACCAATTTGCAATTTGCCATCTTTTATTATTGATCTGTAATTTTTTTCAAAACCAGGCACTAAAGTTAAAAATTCTTTATAATTATTTTCAGTAATGTTGCCTTTAGAGTCAAACAAAGCTTTTATCCTAGCTACTTCTCTTTCCCCTTGTGTTGTACTACCTGTTTTTTCTGACTTAAACCTAGTAGTTCTAGTCATAGGAAAATACTTTTCAGCTACCTGCGTATCATATAAATGCTCGGCAGCGTCATCTAACATTGCACTTTTATTAGCAGTAGGATCACTGCCTAAAAAGTTTTGATAAGCTGTATGATCAACACCATATATTTGAGACATTATAGATCTTAAATCAGCTTCGTTTGAGCCTAAAGTATTTCTTATACTTGCAATACCAATCTCTCTTGCTTTTTCAGGACTAGGCGTTGAAACTCCAAAACCTAAATCTGTTTTTACAGTAGATGTGTAAGCGTTGATATTTTTCAGCGCTCCTGATATTACAGGCGCTAAATTAGCCTTTTTAACAACTCTGAAACCAGCAGTCCCATTTGCTATTTTTGATGTAGGTACTTGAAAATCTCTACCACCTCTTGTTGTTCCTGTAACGTAATCAATACCATCAATGTTTTTTATAGATATTCTTTCTGGACTTTTTTCACCAGTCATAAGAAAATCTAACATTTCTCTGTCAGATGCTCCTACATCAATAGTACCTTTATTCTCAATAAAGTCTTTTATTGAATTAGTTATATTAGTACGTGTAGCAGCAGCGGCTTGTAATTCTGAAACTAAATTAGCTTTTACATTTTCGTAATCTAATTTACTTATATCACCATTAGCATAAGAGTTAAAAGCTTCATTTAATCTTTTCTTTTTACCCATTGAAAGCTCTAAATAGTCCTGTCTAGCTTGATCAGTTAAAAAGTCAGCTTCAACATTTAAAGAGCCCATTTGATCTTCTAATTCCTCTTCGTAGTCTGCTTTAACAGCTTGATCATAGTTATATTTATCGATAACTAAATTATAACCTTCAATAGCAGCTTTACCTATTTCGCCTGTATAACCAGGTGCGGTAGCTTGGCGCATTTGCCTATAGTCAACATTGTCTGTTCTAAGGTATGGTGAGTTAGTAACATGAGCAATTCTATGCAAGGGCGTATCATCTTTACCTTTGTTTTTGTATCTTGCTTTATCTAGTATTTCTAACACTTCTGGTTTTAGCCGATTTAAACCCGAAGTGTAATATTTGTCTCCTTGACCAAACCTACCAAAAAAATTTCTTATACCTTTAAGGGTTTGAGAAAAACCAGAATTTTCAAGATTAAATATTTGGTCATCTTCACCAGTAGCAAGAGGCGTAAAAGAATAATTGGGATTGTATCCTAAAATATTTTCAATTGAAAAATCAGCAGATGTAACTGCGTCCCTGCCTGTGCCCTCTGTAGGCACAAATGGATCAATAAGTGGTGGTGGATCAATCGGTGGTGGTGGGGGGCGGTTAGGCAAATCATTTTGTATAACTTTCCCCGCGTTATTTGCTTTAGAAAGCTGAAACTCCCGAAAGCCACCCTTTAATTGGTTTGTGAGAGCTTCAACATCGGTAACACCTTCTTTTTCATCTCCTTCAACGTAATTAAAATCTTGAGGTTCTTCGTCAATTGATTTTTTTTCTTCATCTTTGCTAAAATCAAAATCCATTTGAGAAAGCAAAGCACCTAATCCGATTAAAGCTTCGCCTGTTAAACTTCTGGGTTGTCCCGCTGATGCTATTAGTCCGTATTTTAATAAGTCTTTCATTAGCCCAAATTAATTGTTAAGTTTCCACCTAAATCAGGAATACCTCCCGTAGACCTTGTAGCTCCTTTTAAAAATCCACCCAGCCCTTTTTCTCCACTTTCCATACCGGCAATTCCAGTTCCAATACCACCGGCTAAGCTACCAATACCACCAACTAGCCCAGCTGTAGCTTGAGCTCTTGCCTGATCAGCAGCAACTTTTCTAGCGGATGCTAAATTTAAAAGTTGTTGTTGCTGGCCATATTGTTGTTGCTGTACCGCCATGCCTCCTTGTGCTTCCATTTGTTGAAGTCTTGATTCTTGCTGCATTCTTCTGGCTTGATTAGCTTGCTCCTGTCTTGCAATATCAGCAGATATACCAGCTTTAGATTGCAAAGCAGCTTGCGCTATAGCTTGTGCACCTCCAGCAGCTCCACCTGAAGCAACCGCTGCTTGCATTGACTGCGCTAATGCCGCGTCAGTTTGCTGCGCTTGGAATTGTGCAGCTTGTTGATTAACAGTCGCATCTTCAAAAACGTTTTCTAAACCAGCAAATTCATTAGTAAATTGAAAGTCTTGCAACGCTTGCTTTTGGGCTTCAAACTCGGCCCTAGCTTGCCTTTGTTCTCTTCGCCTAGCACCTCCGCCAATTAAAGAGCCTGCAATTTGTGTTGCGCCACCGATTATACCCATTATTGGTAATGCCATATTTTATTTATTTATTTTAAGTTTGACTGATATAATATTCTGTTGTTATTGCAAATAATTCCCTTTTATCTGTATCAGGGTTTCTTAATCTTACTTTAGCAAAAAATCCTTTTACTCCAGCTACATCTTGTGTATTATTAGTATCTTGTATTAAAGGATAAAAGCCATCTGCGTTAGGACTAGATCCAGGCTCTACAATAAATACAGGTACGGTGCCAACAATAGCAGCGTGATATTTACCTTCTTTAAAAAACCATAGATTGTCCATTATTCTAGCGTCTGTTACAATATTTTCTTCTTGATCCGCTAATATACTTACAACTTCCCAATCCTGACTACCCTCGTAGTTCATAGATAAATAATCTGATATATACGTAGGGTTGTCATTAAAAATTACCTCTACTTCAGAATTATATTGTACACCATAAAAATTGTTTCTTCCCGATGTATCTGAATTATGCAAATAAATTTTACCGTTTTTAAATGTATAAAATTTATTATTTAATGTTAGCCCCGACTCAGGAATAAAAGAGTATCTACTTGTCCAATATTGTCCTTTTAAGCTATAACCCAATGTAGCATTAGATGTTTCGTTTAAAAGTGTTTCAGAGCCAATAGCGGGGTCTAATTCATTGTAACCTTGCATTGATATTACATAAAGCTTTTTAGCTCCGTCATAAGCCCCTATAAGCTTATCAGCTATGCCTATACGGTCCCTAAAAAAGTTACTCATTCCGTTACTGCTAATTGGGAATAATTGCCCATTAGCTGGAGTTAATTGCATAACTACACCGCGCTTAGCGTCTGTAAAGTAAATATTATTACCAAAATATGCAAATGACTCAGGATGTGTACTTATACCGTAATTACCTTGATATACCATTGCTTGGCCTAAAACAAGATTTGTTGCTGTAACATTTACGCCTTCATCCGCGTTAAACAACGCGTCTTTATCTGCTAATATTCTAAACACTTTATCTTCTGTAAAAGCTAAAAGATTAGTATCAAGAGCATGTAGCTTTTGTATACCGCCATAATTAGGCTCTAGCTCTTTTGTTATCCCGTCAGCTAAACTAAATCTGTTTAACTCATTAATACCAGTTCTAGAATTATATAATCCAGAAAATATTAATCCATATTTGCGATATTCTTCTGAATAATTAGCTTCAGGCGTATTAACTCTTATACCTTTTACTAATGATGTTGAATTAAATTTATCTTGTATATTTATAGACTCTAAATATATTTTGTTGTTAGTACCACCCACAGTAGCAATACAATTAGACCAATCAATTATATTTGTTAATCCATGATCCGATATTGGAAACATACTAGAGGCTTCCCAATATAAATCTAAATTAGAATCATCGCCAGGTTCAGTTTCAAAATCAAAAAACTTTAGTGTTTCAAGTTTTCCTTCTTCGTCTAGCTCTGTTTGCCCTATAGGCAAATTTGGAAATGATGTAATACCTGTCTTTTTTGGAACTTTAACGAAAAAAGAACCTTTTAATTTTTTTTGTCCCGCTTCAGATAGCCCTAGTTTAAAAAACTTTATATCTACATCTGTTTGAAAATTCCAACCACCAGCCGGCGCAACATCAATACCTTTTGTAGAAATTATTTGATCTTGATCATTAAGTTGATTAGATAAAGTAATTTTAAAAATGTTTCGTTGTTCAACGTCACCACCTGTACCAAATTCCATTTCATCAATAAGAATTTTTTTACTTTCTATACCGTCTACTTGAACAAATTGTAAAGCTAATCTTTCATTAAAACCTGTAAAATCAATAGTCTGCAAAGAGGTATATGGGCTTTCTTTAGAATCAAAAGTTGTTGAACCGCTTTGAGATGTTATATATTGATTAAGCTGTGTTATTATGTATTGCGTGTCCCACGTAACCCCCAAGGAGTCTTTTATATAAAACACTTGGTTGTTAGCGGAGTTAGGGTTAACAGGGGTAAGCGCATTACTTAAATCGCTATAACTAGTAATTATTTGCGCTTTGTCATCCCTTATTGTAAACTTTTTTATTGCAGCTCTTTCTATAATTTGAGCTTTAACAATATCAGGTGCTTCGTTTTCAATATCGAGTACTGGTATTCTTGAAAGCTCTGTTATAGTGTTTCCTGCTGACGTAGCAAACCCGTCTCTTTTTGGTATTAAAAAAGAATCTTCTGTTATTTTATTTCTATCTTTAGAATCAAACTGCAAATAAATATTAGCAGTTTCTGTATCTCCAGGTTCACCGTCTAAATAACTATTAAAAGCAGTCATATTATAAAAATCTGTAGAAACATCTTTTACATAATATTTGTATGCACTAGCCCAAACTGGTGGCTGACTACTTATTTTAGACGTTAGCTTTACTCTTGAACTATAAGTAAAATCAGTTTTAATTAATGAAGAATTTTCGCTATTATTACCCGTTTTTTGAGAAAGTATACCGCCTTGACGGCCGTATTTATCCATATAAACTACTCCTACATCATATGTTCTATTTGTTTTTACAGAAGGACCAGATACAGGATCAACAACTCCAACGGTGTCTATTTTTATTTGTAAACCGTCTCCCCCTAAATCGTTTTTACCTTGATTAAACTTAGTAACATAATTACCATATATCAATCTATTAGCGGTAAATTCTTGTGATTTAGCTTTTAAAGGAACGGCATCAAATTGTCTAGATAGCTCATTATTTGGTAAAGCAATACCTAAAGCTCTTTTGGATATTATAATGCCATTTAAAAAGCCGTTGCCTCTATCTGCGGCATCAATTTCTATAGTTTTTAATATATACACTGTAGAAGATATTGACTCTGTATACAATATATCTATAGCAATAACATCTTCTCTGCCTTTTGGTATATTATTGAGCACAATGTTTTCTACATCATTAACCATAAATACGTTAAAACCTTTTTCGTATCTATCGTTTATTGATTCTATAGGCTTAGAAATAAACTGTACCTCCGTAAACGGGGCGTAAGGCGAATATTCGCCATCATCATATTTCCACCTATAGCTTATATAAGGAAATATTTTTTCAAAAGGTTTTACTTTTTCTGCCATTTATTGTTTTTTACGCTTGTCTCCATATTAAGTTAACACGTGTGGTGTGACCACGAATAGCATCGGTATATATTGCGTCTCCGACTTCGAGCGGCTCACCCTCGGGCGTTACCACACTAATGATCAAATAGGTTTTTTGAGACGGAGGATTATTTTTAGGCGTATACACTCTTAATGTATTGCCATTTCTTATAATTGGGGCTGGCCAAGTGTCTGACGCTGGGATTGAACCGGCAATTCTATTATCATGAAGGCTAAAGGTCCCCACAAATTCCCATTCTTTACCAATAGAAGTTTTAACATCTATATCAACGTATTCATACCATTTTCCTGCTTCAGGATTAGAAGAGTTGGTAATTAAGTCATAACCAAGCCCTGTTTCCCTAAAAGAATAAACATTATTATTACGATATTCTATTTGTTTTATATTTACTAAGTCTAAAGCAATACGCCCAGAGCTGGAATATTCTGTTGGGTTTACTGTTCTAAGAGCACCAGCAAATGAAATTCCAAAAAAGTTGTCAACTGTTTCATAAAAAGCTACAACATAATATTTTTTATTTGCGTTGTCTGTTGGAAAATCTATATTAAAAGGTAAATTCGCATTCCACAATGTAAAAACCTCACGCCCAGAACTTCTCATATACGGCTCCCCACTTATAGTTACGTTATATTTTGTTGTGCCTACACTTGGGGAATCATATTCTTCCATAAACTCCGCGGCACTAGACGGCTCTTGCAAAGACTGATTTTCTAAAAAATAAAAGCCGTGATTAATTATTTCTGGTTTAGTACCTCCAGACCAGGCTGCCCCTCCGGAAACCGTAAGGGAGATGGGTCCTGAGTACACAGCATCGCCTATTGCCAGAGTAAATCTTTTAGTGTAATTTGTTGGTAATAATAAAGTGTTGGGTGTATTATCTATAGAAATATATGGCGATATAAATGTTTGTATATTACCGTTTGTATTAGTTTTAACAAACGTAGAAGCGTAATATTCTACTGTTGTAATTCCAGTTACATTTGCAGTAAAATTAATTTCTTCATTTTTACCGTTTTCTTTAGTATTTGTTAAATCTAATTTCTTTTCAATTCTATTTGTTGCGCTTGCCATAGTAGCAGCATTACCTGATTGATCTGAAAATGGATTTGGAAATTCAGAGGCGGGCTTTAAATAAACACCTATTTCTGTAATAGAATAATTTAAAGAGGGTTTTTCAGCTTTACATTTTACAGAAACACTTGTTTTTGTTAATGTAGATTCTATGTTATCATCTATTATAGTAAGTATTGGATCTACATCTACCGCGCTTAAATTGGCAGGTGTATCAACTCTTTTTGGCGTTGCCCACTTAGTTCCATTTAGTAAATTAATAAAAGGCTCACCTCCGTCTACCACTTTAGAATTAGCAGTTGTTGATAACGTCTGTTCTGGTTTTGCAAATACGGCTACATAATATGTAGTTTCAGCTGTCTTTCCAGTACAAGGTATTGTAATATCTAAAAAATCATTGGTATTTTGATCTATATGCGCATTTATTGTTGAAACAGATTCTGTAGCCAAATGTTTAGTAGCTCCTGCTGCCCAAGCGTCTAAATCAGTACTTCTACCGTCTGGTAAAATGTTTATAGAAGGTGGGGGCGTTGTAGAAACATAAGCCCCAACCTCAACAATTCTTTTTCCGGTATTACTTATTTCGCAAACAATAGTAAAATTATCGTCTTCTTTAACAGTAATAAATTCATTATTGCTGTTTGAATTTACTATTTTTGGGCCACCCACTAATGGTTTAATTAATTTAGGCTTAGTATCTGGGTTAACATTATCGTTTCTTAGATCGCCGAAAGGCTGGGAATAATAAGTAACTTCATTTTCTCCAATAATATAAGCCACCATTCTAAAGTTAGAAGATGAAATTTTAATCCCTTCTTCTATAAGATTGTAATATTCTTCTGTAGTTATAGCGGGTACAATTATAGGGTTTGTGGTTGTATACCTTCCTATATCAGGGTCACCTACGTTAGCGGTAAAAGTAAAATCTGATTTTGGTATAGTTAAAGTAAATGAATTATTAGGATTAACTATTGAAGGAATATCTACCCATACTCCATTTTCTGATTTTTCAATTTCAGCTTTTGTTATTGGCTTTGAAATTATTATGCCCGCGTCTACTATATTGGTATTATTTTTATTAGGTTTACCAATTATATCAAATTCTGCAGTTACTTCAATATTTTCTGTACCCGATGTAGACAAATTATATGTTGAAGGAAAATTCCATTCAGCTTTAAATACATTAAATAAAGGCTCTTCTGTATATTCGGGTTTTTTAAATTTTTCTAAATTTCCGCATGATTCTGTTCCGCCAGAAATATTATAAGCAATAAAATTTAATTCTTCGCCTTCTTTAATAGTTAAATATGAAGCTGTATTTAAGCTGAATATTCCACCTTTGTCATAATCATCAGTAACGCTAACCTTAAATGTTTTACCATCAGTAGATACACCATTTGTAAAAGACTTTGTAATTATATCTTCTTTTATGGATTCATTGCTACTAAAATAAAAACCTAATTCAGTTATTTCAGCATACCCAAGTGGGTTTAAATAATTATTGCCATTTGAATAGCCTCTTAAAATGGCCGAAGTGTTAGTATGCTCTGTTACATTTAAAGTATTTACAGGAGCTGTTGGTTTAGTTCTATTTTGTACTTTACTTGTTACCGTGTCTGAAAGTGATAAGTTATTACCATATACAGTGCCATTTTTATTTGTTGCAAAAGGAACATAGTAATAAATTAAATTTGGTACCGCTTCAAAACTAGAAATTAACTTTCCTGTTCCTTGGTCAAATGTTGATGAAATAAAATTTCCTGTATCTAATAAATTTTGTACAGTAGGTGCAGTTTCATTGTCATTAATTTTTCCTTCAGAAATATATAATCCGGAATTTGTTATTTTGCTATCTCCGTCATTATTTAAAACAGACTCAATTTTAATTATATTATTGGCTATTATTGGGTCAGAAGGCGTTAAATCTGAAGGAACAGTACCAGCTGCGGCATTATTTAGTATTTTAGATTTTGCAATATCACTATAAAATCTTGTTGAATTACCTTTTTTCTTTCCAAAAGAAATAACAAAAATTTCGCCAGTAGATAAAGCTGCATTATAATTACCTCCGGAAGTATCAGTAGACTGTATACTTTCCTGCACAATAGCTATCCCGCCCCCTAAGTTTATATTTTTACTTATAATTTCCGTAGAAGAAGATCCTACTCCGTTTATAAGTCCTTCTATAGTATCTTCTGTAGCAGACCAAATAAATCCACCTTCGACAAGCTGTCCTTCATTTAATAACAATCTTCCTGTAAAAGATGTATTTGAAGTGCTATGTGAATCAATATTAACCTCAGCAAAACCTTCGCTTGGGTTTGTTATTTCATTCCCATTTGCATCTACACCATCGTTTTTACCTTTGCTAACGCTATCAATAGTTAAGTCATTACTTCCTGTTCCGAAAGCCTCATCAAATTTCACTGTAGTTAACGGAGTAATTGGATGATCTTTTACTACGGTTATATCACCTTCTCTTATCGGTCTACCATAAATATGCGTAGTTCCAGAAGAGTGATCCACATTAACTCCAGCAAATTCACCAGATGTTGACCCACCCCTAAATTTGTTTAAATTTATTTTTTTAGGCTCATTTTCATTATCAGTATAAAATAGCATATTATCTACTATATTTATACCAGTAATTAACCTATCAGCACTAAAATTTAATATATTACTTGCCATATTTATTTATTAATTTTTATACTATGTTATTGTAACATATATAGCGACTGAAACGCTGTCTTGTGTGCCGCTTGCTGTATGAGTCATACGTACTCTACCCGCACAAAGAGTTGTTACTGGTGTAGTGTATGGGGAATTAACATGCGTTGTAATAGTCTCAGAAAAAGAGGTTGCACTGCTAGAAATTGAGTACTCTCTAATGCCTCCAGGAGTGCCAAATACTGAACTACTATTCATTTGAAATGCATAAGGAGTCCACCCTGATGGGATTGTCCATGAATAAGACGCCGTATAACTACTGTAATTAGCTACACTTATAGAGCTGCTCCCAGGAGTAATATTAACCCCCGTTAATGCAGGTGCAGCAGTAGCACCCGCCAAACTAATAGCCACTGGGGCATTAGAATATGTAACATTTTTTCTTTGATCTGCAGGAATAGCAATGCTAAAGTTTGCAGTTAAACTACCTCCTGCGCTAGTAGGAACACCTGAATAACTTACAGTTATTAGATTACCACCATATGTTGCATTTTTAGTAGTAGAGTTAACACTAGAAATATATTTGCTACTATCTGTTACTGTAATTGTATCAGAAGCGGTTTTAGTACCAGTACCAGTAAAACTTATTGAACTATCTGATGTTGGACTAATAGCCGCTGATGGGTTTGTAGAAGCCGTCCATAAACCAGCAGACCAAGTTGTAGTTACTACGGCAGGCGTAGCTGAAATATTTAAAGCATACGAAAGATTATTTGAAGGCGTATTAGAATACGCAAAAGAAACTTTAATATAGGAATGTCCACTGCTGTTAACGGCTCTTGTTATAGTGGGGGCTCCTAAAAATAGGGTGTTGTTAAAGCCGTCATTTACAGTAACAGTGCTTGTATCTGCAAATTGATAACCTGCGTCTGGAAATATAAAAAACTCTTCTGTGCCCGACGATCCCGCTGGTAAATAAACATTCATTCCCGTGTAAGCGGTTCCCGTTGAGGAAGCAGTCGATTTAAGTGTGGCATTTGGGATTGTTGGCCCCCCGCCACCATTAACACCAACTAATAAATGATATGTTTGTGCCGCTCCTGCTGCCTGTTCAATAGTGTCAAAAGCTTGTAGATTAGAAGGTAAAAATACTGTTGACCCTGTCGTTGCGACATCTACTCTTGGAAAACGCAATGGATCTCCTGTGCCCTGCGCACTTATTGTTATATTATGCGCAGCTGTTCCTGATCCATCAATTGTATGGGTTCCTGCAGGTGCAGTTGCTCCAACAGATCCGGTTAAAGTGTATGTAGCACCTGGAGTTCCAGATACTGAAAAACTTTCAACACCTCCTGTATTTACAATATTAGAATTAACAAATCCTAAGCTTGTTATGGAAAAAGATGTATTTGTAGTTGTAAAGCTTTTAACAGCCCCATCGGTTGTGCCTATAGAGTTTGTAGCAAATGCCGCATAGCTAATTTGTTTATTTGCAACAAGGCCTGTTATATCTGCTGTAAAACTATTTTTTATTGATGAATTAGTAACTGTAGCACGAGTTATTCCTGTGCCCCCATTTTTTAATTCAGATATTGTTAAAACACTACCATCTGTTTTGTACCCATGATAAAAACCTTGGGCTGTTACGCTAACACTATTATTAGTCAAAGAACCAGCAAGAGTTGCAGTTGTATTTGCTACAGTTTTTATTTCTTCTGTAATAACTTCAGGCGCGGTTATAGTAGGTTGAGAAGCCGTAACACTTCCTGTTACAGAATCATTACTATTTTTATATGCATTTGGTACTTCAATATTAATAGATACATTTTTATTAACTGCAGAACCTGTGGTATTTGGAGCAAACTTTGCTGTTATTACTTGAGGTTGACCTATACCGGAGTTTACAAATATTGTACCATCTTGCGTTATTGAGGCACTAGGTGATGCCGTAGAAAAATTCAATTCTGTATTATTAGCAACCGATAAATTTGAGCTATCTATAACTATAGTATTAATTTGATTATTAGTTATATCGTACTCAAAAATACCATCAGCCGTGTCGCCAGTTACAAAATAATATATTTTTTCTTCTTCGGGGTGCGGATAACTGCCAACAACTTTAGCATTAGGGTTGCTAGCAGATGATAATCCGTATATATTTTGATTAGCAATTAATTCATTGCCTTTTAAATTTTCAACAGCTCCGACATTGGCATCTTCAGATGTATCAATAGATATATTTAAACCGTCTCTATATTGTCCTGGTTTTAGTAATCTATCGTCTATATCTTTGTCCATCCTAGCGGCTTGGAACGTTCTTTTGCTTTCTGCCATTTAATTTTATTTAATGTTTAATCCATTTAGCTTTACCTCGTAGCACTTGAGCCATTTCTTCTAGCTTATAATTTGAAAGTCTTATTTTTGCGTTTCTCATTTTAGAGCTAGCTTCTTTTTTATATAAAGGCGCTAACTGCACTGTTGATGGTCTTAGCTTTGATAAGTTATATAACATATAAGCGTATAAAGCATCCTCAGCAAGCTTTGGGACATATACCTTAGATAAGTCTCCATTATCTGCAATACCATCAGAAATATAGTCTAAAATGATTAAGTTGTCAGGTTTCCCACTAAAAGTACTATCGAAAAATATTACACCCGCTTCGTTGTCTATAAAAAATGTACCAGCCCCAGACATATCTTCTGGGTTGCTTCCGTATCTTTTATTAAGATAAGGGAAGTCATCGTCATCATAATTATAATTATCTTCTAAAGATCTTGTTCTATTAGCCGGATTGTTAGGGTCTTGAAATTTAGTAATAGCAGTTGATTTAGCCGCAACTTGAACTTCTCCATTCCCGTCATATAAAAAGTCATGATCTGCATCCTGCAAGGGAGCAGTTGGGTTGTCTACTTTTCTTGATGGCAATAAAATATCTTTTTTACCATCTTCACCTACTTGCGAAACCTTAACGTAATTTACGTAGTCTTGTGGTAATGGAAATTGTAGAGTTGACCCTAATTCTATTTCCACACTTTTTTCACTATGCAAAATATCATAACTAAACTCTTGCATACCTCTTTGTGCCCAAAAATCAACTTCATAGCGAGGAACTTTAGCGAGAGCTTTGTCTTCACCAATATATGCAACAATAAAATTGTTTATAATATCTTCTAAGCTAGTTCTACTATAATAACCTAAACCTTTAAAATCAGCAGGAGTATTACCAGCATCACCCTCAAAGTTTGCGTAATATTGTTGACTAGTATATATTTTTTTTGATTCTGCCATTATCGTTCAGATTGTGTTATTTGCTGTTCTTTTACTGTTGCCGCTTGAGTTATATCTGCTGCTCTAACAATTACACCTGCATAGGTTAATATTTTTACAACTAATTCCGGCTCTTCAGACGGATGTAATTCAAAATTTTGATAATCAGAAGCAGTTGGGTTTGCAGCAATTTGGCCGCTTAAGGTACCCCCAGCCCACTTTACTTCTGCAGGTTTTCTTATATAGTTTATATTAACATCAGTTATACCGGTTGTTGGGTACATAACAACGCCTCCCTCGTGTCTAACGTATACGGGATTATTCACTGTAGGCTTAGTAAGTGGAGATCTATTTAGATATAATATTTTTTGGCTTGAAACTTCGTCAGCGTGTATAGCATTTACAGATACAGTGCCTAATCTAAAAAAGTTAGAAGGATAAGCATAGTAACTTGAAGTAGCATTACCTGCAGCATTAGAAAATATTCCAGCGCTTATTGTTTCTTCGTTTTCAAACAAAGCTATTTTTTCTTCTACATTTTTTCTAATATCTGAATAATCAGAGTTATTAGAAATAACATAGTTTCTTAAAGAAAAATAACCTTCAAAAATTTCATTTTGAGCCTGGTTAGCCAGCGAATTAAATTCTCTAGGCACTATATAACCTCTATTTTCTTTATTAAGTATGTTTAATACTGTTTTATAAACGTTGTCTATGCTTACCATTATTGTTTTTATTTATTAGATGGTTATAGCTAAACAAATAACTATAACCTGGTATTTTATGAAAGTTTCTTTTCAATGGCTTTCATAACGTCTACGCCTTCATCTGTTTTTAAGAATCGTGCAAACGCTGCGTATGGATGTTCATCAAATGGTACAGTCATAATTTTCTTGCCATTTGTGCTCCACTTAAATACTGTATTATCATCTGTTAGTTTAACAATACCAGCTTCTACACATCTATTAGCTAAGTTACGAAGCTTAATATCTTCGTCTTTTGCTACTTCAATAAATAGTTCTGGATCGCTTTTAGCAAACAAATAACAATCTCTTTTTATTTCTTTAGAAGACATTGTTGTTACATCAGAACCAATTTCAGTCCTAAGTATAGCCTCAAGGTGCTCAACATCAAGCTCTTGCACTAGTTTCAATGCTTCTAATTCTAATTCTATAATACTTATATCATCAACAGCTTCTTTTACGTTGTCAATTTCTTCCCATAAATTTAGTCTATCAGGATGATATAATGATAATAATTGTTGTAGTAAAGGTTGTGTTCTAGGAACCATAAGCACCCCATCTCGGAATACTATATGTTTAAGTTGTGCAAAACCATCTTGTTCGTCAATAAATAATGACTTTTGATTATCAGCATATCTTATTTCTCTGTTAATTGCTTTTTCTTCATCAAAGTGCAATAAACCTGTACTTTTAATTTTGTATGTTAACGGAGACATACCGTTCTTAAGAACGTATGTTCTGTCTTTTATTTCCCAATTTTTCATAATATAATTTAATAAAATAATAGCTAAAGGGTGGCCGTAACCACCCTCTGCTATATTAATTTACTACTTCAATAAGAAGAAGTTGTTGGCTCCTTGAGTAATCAAACATCTTTCAGATAAGAAGTTAACTCTCATTTCG
>Ga0098046_1000238_pt1 | contig 20466 bp, 37 predicted proteins | sample 11BtaG_FD_77067 | JGI IMG/M metagenome (GOLD analysis project Ga0098046, IMG submission 77067) | Marine viral communities from the Subarctic Pacific Ocean - 11B_ETSP_OMZ_AT15265_CsCl metaG | ecosystem: Environmental > Aquatic > Marine > Oceanic | place: Pacific Ocean | collected 2015-01-16
CAAAATTGGGCAGAAGTTGTTGTTCGGTTTCAAGGAGGAGGAAATGCAGGTCACACAGTTTATGATAGTGAAGGGAAGAAACATGTTACACATATTTTACCAGTAGGTATTCTAACTAAAGGTGTAAAGAGTTATATTGCAAAAGGTTGTGTTTTAAATCCTATAGACTTAGCAAAAGAAATAAAAGAATTTAATGTTTCACCTGAAAATCTTCAGATTAGTGGTTTGACTCCTATCATTGAGCCTTATCATTTATGGCTAGATCAAGTAAAGTATCAAGGTAAAATTGGCACAACTGCTAAAGGAATTGGCCCGGCATACTCTTCTTTTTATGCAAGAGACTCTATTTTATTTAAAGATTTTGTTAATAACTTTAGAGAGTCTTATTCTAAAATTGTAAGTAATATTGAAAGTTTTTTAAATACAAATGAAGAAATTAAATTTGATAATGAATTTTATTTAAAACTCTTAGAAGACTATGTAATAAAAACAAAAGAGATACTAGAATCTATTGAAATAGTAAAACCGTTCCTTTCAGATAACGAAAATTTCATTCAAGACTGTTATAAACAAAATAAGAATATACTTCTAGAAGGTGCCCAAGGATTTGGTTTAAATGTAATGTCGTCTGAATATCCTAATGTTACGTCTTCAATGCCTACAGTAGGTGGTGCAATTAATTCAACAGGATTAAATCATAAACAAATAGATGAAGTAATTGGTGTCATAAAATCTTATAAGACAAAAGTAGGTAAAGGAAACTTTCCGAGTCTTTGCGATGAACATAATGAAAACATCTTAGTTGATATCGGGAAAGAATATGGAGCAACAACTGGAAGAAAAAGAAGATGTGGTTGGTTAGACTTAGACGAAGTTAAGAAAGCATGTCTAGAAAATGGAGTTGACCATATCATGTTAACAAAGACTGATGTCTTTACTCATATTGAAAAGCCTAAATTGTATTATAAAGGTACATCACATGAAGTTTTGAAAATCAATGAAGTTAAATTAGAAGACTTGCCTTTCAACGTGTTAGTTGACTTTTTAAAAGAAACACTTGAAGTAAGCAAGATATCATTTACAACAGGCCCTAATAGAGGAGAAATAGTTTGGAACCCGAATTTAAAGTTGGTGATTTAGCTAAAGTAAAAAACAGATCTTGTTTAGTATTGAAAGACTATAAAGAATATAATTTATATGCTGTTTTGAAAAACGGTAGACTAACTTTAGTTTCTAAGAGTAATATGGTGAAGTTAAAATGATACCTAGATATAAAATACAAAAAGTCCATGAAGTTTGGGCAACTGATAATAAATTAAATACATGGATGAAAGTTGAACTTGCTCATTTAGATTCTTTATTAAGTAACGTTACAGAAAAAACAATTACTAATGAAGAGTTAGAGACAATTAAATCTAATATAAAAGTTGATAAAAAAAGATGGCAAGAAATAGAATCAACAACTAGACATGACGTACAAGCTTTTGTGCAGATGCTAGAAGAAAGTATACCAGATAATAGTGGAAGATGGATACATTATGGTTTAACTTCGTCAGACGTCTTAGATACTTCTTTAGTTCTCATGTGTAAAGAATCACTGCAGGTTGCTATTGATTATACTTCTGAAACTGCTTATTATTTAAATAAACTATTAAAAAGCGAAAAATCAAAATTAGAAATTCTATCTAGAACACATGGTAAAGCCGCAGAAATACAAACTTATTATGACGTGTTTTTAAGATGGGTTCATGCACTTAGGCGAGGACATGATGCGTTAGTTGAAGCAAAGACTAAATTAAACTTTGGCAAACTATCAGGACCGTCAGGCAATCATACTACTAATAGCAGAGCAAATGAATCTATAGCTTTAAGGAAACTAGATTTATATCCTACACTTTGTTCTCAAATTATTCCTAGAGATATGTTCTTAGACTATTTTTACGCAATATTAAAGGTTGTTCTTGCCGTAGAAAAAATTGCTTATGACATAAGAATCTATAGTATAGATGGCATCAATGAAATGTCTGAACCTTTTACTAAAGGCCAGAAAGGTTCTAGCGCAATGCCGCACAAGAAGAATCCGATCTTGACTGAAAATATTTGTGGCCTAGCTAGACTCTATAAGAGCTATATGATGTCAGCTGTAGAAAACTGTTTGACTCTCTTAGAAAGAGACATAAGTCACTCTTCAGTTGAAAGAATTATATTTAAAGATGCTGCACATATATGTTGTTATACGTTAAGTAAGCTTACATACATCTTTAAAGATATTAATATTAATGCAGACTTTGCAAGAAAAAACATTGATTTCTTTGAAGATAAGGTATCTTCACAAAACAATATGAACAAATTAATCAGTGAAGGTGTTTCTAGAACTGAAGCACATAATATTGCACAGCAAGAAGATAGTTAATTAAATAACAAAAGGATATTTCATGAGAAAAAAGTTGATAGACGAAAGAACCTTAACTAGAAGTTTTTTAGACAGTATGAACGAAAGTATGATGGTAGATATGCCTGTCATGAATCTACCTCAATCAAGCTGCGAAGACAATTATGACGATGAGCATGGTATGCATGGCGAAGAACATGGTGCATTAAAAGCAGATCAGTATGGTGTTGTTTCAAAAGATGAATTATATAGTCATTTTGATTTAAACGGCGACGGTACTGTAACTCCTGAAGAATATGCAGAACACATTGAATTCCATTGCGCACACCCAGAAACTTTACAGCATTATAAAACTCACAAAGCGCAATCATGCAAAACAGTACCTTGTCAAGACTCATACAACTCAGCATCACAACATTTTATGGGTAAACCTGATTCTTTAATGAGTTTTGTACAAGACGCATGTGACCAATCAGGTTCTACATGTCATACTTCTTCAATGCAAGGAATGTTTGACGTTTTAAAATCTTTAAAGGATGCAGGTATTATTTAATATTTGCGTGCAAATTTAAAACAGAATTAATATTATAAATAATATAATAATTTAATATAATACAAAAAATTATAAAGGAGAATTATTATGTTAAAAGTAGGACAAAAAGCTACGCATTTTATGCAATCACACAAAACAGGAACAATTGTTGAAATTCTTTCTGAAAGAAAACACAATTACATGACAATGGGTGGAACTACACAAAACGAGATATTTGTAGTAATTAAGTATAGCGAAAACGATATTCAAAAATTTAAATCAGGAGACGTGATAAGAATCTATGATTAAAGAAATAATGATATGTTATTCACTGATGAACATGAATGGTGTTGTAAATCAAGAAAACATCTGTGATAACGTTAAGTCTCTTCATGAGATTACAAAAGAGTACAAAATTAAACCAGAGCTTTATGTATCTGTTTTGTGGGTTGAAAGTAATTTTAAAACAAATATAAAAAGTTACACAGGAAGAGCTTGTGGCATCTCACAAGTAATACCAAAATATACTGAACCGAAATATACCTGTAAAGAATTAAATTCAGATCATGTTGCTGCTATGGAGCAAGGTGCTAGAATATTTTCTCTTTTTAAGCCTTACGCGAGAGGTAACGTTAAATTAAACTTGTGTGCTTATAATCAAGGTTATAGATGCAAAGGTGAAAAAGGACCTAAGTATGTTGAGAGTGGAATGGGATATGCAAATAAAGTCAAGAGATTTCAAAGAAGGTTGAAACGTCAATTACGAAAAGACAAAAAGAGTATTGACAAGTTTACTAAGGTTGTGTGGCATGCAATTAATAACTTTAAAGGTTTATTATAAATGCATAATTAGGAGAAAATAAATGTCAAATCAATATAAATCTGGATTTAATTTTTTAAAACTCTTTCTAGAAAAGAAATATGATGTAAGTGTTATTCAAATATCTGGTGCAGAAGATGCTTGGTATCCTGCAATTAAAAAAATAATTGTTAATAAAGACTTGCAATGGAGAGAAAGACTTCTTGCTTTGATGCATGAAAGTGGACACGTTCAAATTGATTTAGAAAGCTTTTCAATTAAAAACATGAAATGTACTGGAAACTTTTCTGACTACTGTGATTCTACAAATATTAAGTCTAGAAAGCAATTCATTAATTTACTTAATGAAGAGTTGATGGCTTGGAACTTAGGTAAAAATCTTGCTGTTAATCTTAATATTTCTTTTGATAATCATAGGTTAGAAGAATTAACTACAAAATGTTTAATGTCATATGTAAAGTCTGGCTTGAAAAGCGTTTATGGCAAGCGAATTAATATAGACATTGTTGACTCTAGTACATAATACGCGTGTACAATATAATTATTAATATTATAATAATGTTAAAGGGGCAGCAATATGACATACAAAAAAAAAGATTTAGAAGCTGTTAAAAAACAACTTAAACAAGATCCTAAATACAGAGCTAGAACTAAAAGTTCAACAAGAAAAGTAGTAAAAAAAGAAATTAAGAAAAACTTTGAATCCAAAAAAACTGTTATCAAATGGAATTATAAAGTTAATGATATCGTTGGATGTCCTTATCATGATGACAAAGTAGGATTGATAGTTTCTGATACTACTTACTTTGGAAGAAAAGTTGAGTCTAATATGTTTTTTGTTCTTGTCGATTGTAGAGTTGTGCAGTTAAGTGGGCAGCATCTTAAAAAGATATAGCGTGCAATTTGTTATTTATTAAAATATAATATTTAAAAATCAAACATTTAAAAATTTAAAAGGATTTACTTTATGAAGCTTAATGTAAAAAACGACAAAATCATTTTTGGTACAAACATTCTTGATGTTAAGATTCCAGATCAACTTAGAGTAAGAAACAAAAGTGGTGTTCCGTTTATTGATGATGCATTTGGTGGAGAAGGTTTTACGCCATCTACTATTTCTTTATTTACTGGTGAGCCAGGAGCAGGTAAAACTACTCTTATGCTTACTCTTGCAGATGCTTTAACTGAACAAGGTTATCTTTGTTTATTCAATACTGCTGAAGAAAGTTTATTCCAAGTTAAAATGACATGTGAAAGGCTTGCTGTTAACAACGGATTTATTGCTGGTCAAGAAACTTACGTTCCAAGACTTCTTTCTCAATGTTCTGCTTTAAGAGCAAAATATCCTAATCGTCCTTTCTTTTTAATTGTTGATTCACTACAGACGCTAAATGATGGCAAATATGGTGAAGAGCATACAAACGGACAATCAGCTGTTAGAGCTTTACAATTATTAACAGATTATGCAAAAGAGCATTATGTAAATGTTATTTGTATTGGTCAAGTTAATAAAAGCGGAAACATGGCAGGTAGTCAAAAGCTTAAGCATATGGTAGATGCTATGCTTCATTTATCTATAGAAAAGAAAGATGAAGACTTTAAAGGTTTGCGAGTTCTAGAAACTATTAAAAATAGATTTGGTGGAGCAGGTTGGACTTTCTTTATGGATCTTAAACAAAATGGCTTTGAAGAAATAGCTAGAGTTGGAGCAAAATAAAAGTGATTAAAGCTATTTTAATCTTTATGTTAGGTTCTACATTTGCTTTTTTGCAAAATAACATGCAGTTTATTAATCCTAATTGGAAAGATAAAGCTTTTATAATTGCACTAATATTTGCAGTCCCTACAAGTTTATGTTATATACATTCTTATGGCTATTTTGTTAATCAGTTTGAATCAGCATGGTCAGGTAAGTTTGTACTCTTTGGTATATCTTATATACTTTCACCTATACTAATATTTTTATTTTTAGGTGAATCACCTTTTAACTTAAAAACAATGTTGTGCATGTTCTTTAGTATTGTTATTGTTGCAATCCAAGTTAAACTATAGACGTGCATTTTGTTTAATATTATTTTATAATAAATCATAATTTACAATCAATCAATTTTTTAAAGGAATATCAAAATATGAATATTTCAAGCTTTATCTCAATTTCTTCCAAACTTCCTCCTCATGTTGCTGTTCTTATGAGAGGCTCTACTGGTATTGGTAAATCAGCAATTACAGCACAAATTGCTCAAAACATTGCTCTTCCTTTAATTGATGTTCGTGGATCAACTATGACTGAAGGTGATGTTGGTGGTTATCCAGACGTTGAAGGCATGAAAAAGAAAAAGGTTATGACCTTTTGTATGCCAAGTTGGTTTATCCGAGCTTGTGAAGAACCAGTTGTTTTGTTTCTTGATGAACTTAACAGGTCTCTTCCGGCTGTTCAACAATCATTCTTTCAGATTGTACTTGATCGTTGTTTAGGTAACGATGAATTAGGTAATGCATATCAACTACATCCAGAGACTCGTATCTTTGCTGCTGTAAATCATGGTAGTGAATATGATGTTAATGAAATGGATCCAGCATTATTAAGACGTTTTTGGACTGTTGATATTCAACCTTCACCTGAAGACTGGTTTGCTTGGGCAAAGAAAAACGATATTGACCCTTTAATCATTGAATTCTTAACTACAAGAACATTGCATCTTGCACCAGAACCAAGTAGTTTTGAACCAGGCGCAGTATTTCCAACGCCTGCTTCTTGGACTCGACTTGATGAAAGTTTAAAGTTTTCTAAATTAGATTTACTAGATTCATGTAAAGAGCAAGATAGTAAAGCATTAATCTTTAATCTTTCTAGCGGATTCATTGGTAATCCTACAGCAATAGAATTTACTGACTTTGTTGAAAAATATAAAGTTAATGTTTCTCCGGAAGATATTCTTGATAGATTTGAAAGTGTTAAAGATAAAGTAGAAAAAATGTCTAATGACCGATTAAACTTGTTAATTGAAAGAATTGCTGAATGGGGTAAAGAAAACGAATGGACAGTCTCACAAGGAGAGAATGCTGCTAAACTTGGTAAAATTATTTCTGAAGAAATGTTACTGCATTTTTGGAACAAAGTTACTGAAACTAAAAATATTAAAACTATTCAAAACTTCCACAAGTTCATTGGTAACTACTTAGTTTCAGTTGTGAATAGTAGCAAAAACTTAAGTTAAAATAATGTGTGTAAAATTATAAATTAAATTATATAATATTCACATAAGGACCTATTATCAACTTAATTTTAAAGGACTTAAAATGAAAGATACAACAAGCAATAATCTGCCTTCTGCAGATTTAGAAGTATCTCAAGAACAATTAGATGACTTTAAATTATCCAAGCATTTAGTTGACTTATTATGGAACGAACCTTTTTATAGCTGTATTCTTAGAAGTTTAACAAAGATTGAAACAGAACAGATTCCTACTGCAGGAGTTCTTGCAAAAGACGGCAACATTACTATGTGGTGGAACAGAAGATTTCTTGCAAGTTTAAAGGCAAAACAAGTAAAAGGTTTACTTAAACATGAATGTTTGCATTTAGTTTATCAACATACAACAACTAGAAAGAAAACTCCTCACATTATTTGGAACTATGCTACAGACTTAGCTATAAACAGTACGATACCTTATGAAGAGCTTCCTGAAGGTGGATTAGTTCCTGGTTATAAACTTCCGCCTTTAAAACAAGAAGTAATTAATAAGATGAGTAATGAACAGCTTAAGACACATACAAAGCTTGAAGAACTAATTTACAATTTACCATCAGACAAAACATCAGAATTTTATTTTGAAAAGTTAATGGAAGATGGAGATCTTGCAGAACAACTTCAACAAGAAGGAAATTGTAGTTCTTCTGGTATAGGCTTTGATGACCATGAAGGTTGGGATGAATTATCTGATGCAGAAAGAGAAATGATTGGACAGAAGATTCAAGAAGTCTTAAAAGGCGCAGTAAATGAAGCTAACTGTAAAGGTTGGGGATCTGTTTCTGCACAAAAGGCATCAGAATTAAACAAAATGATTTCAAGAAATATTAACTGGGAAGATATTTTAAAGACATTCTGTGGTTATACGTCTCGAGATGAAAGGCAATCATCAAATAAAAGATTAAACAGAAAATATCCGTTTATCCATCCAGGAAGTAAAAAGATTTATAAACCAAGAATCGCTATATATGTTGATGAAAGTGGTTCAATGTCAAGTGAATATCTCGAAATGATTTATTCAGAACTAGAAAACTTAAGTAATAAAACAGACTTCTATCTTTATAAATTTGACGCTGAAGTTGCTGACAAAGATGGATTCTTATGGAAAAAAGGAAAGCGTCTAAAAATCAATAGATCTTTAACAGGTGGAACATGTTTTAATTCTGTGACAAAGCATGCGTTAAAGAACAAGAAAAAATTTGATGGTTATGTTATCTTTACAGATGGTGAAGCTTCCAAACCAAAATCTTCAGTAGGACTTAAAAGAGCATGGCTTTTATATCCAAGTGCCGAACTTGTCTTTGAAAAAGACCGAGCAGATACTTTAATTACCATGAAATGCTAAGGCAAATAAATGTTATTTCACTTTAGAGGCGAAACTTTTAAATTAGAAAACAAAAACGAAAATATTAAATTATATCATAAAGCTGTCAATAAATGGTCCAATGGTTGGACTTATGTAGGCACATTTAAAACAACAGACAATGCACAAACTGCAGCAAAAAAATATACACTTTAAAAAACAAAAGGAAAATTAACATGGCACATTTAAAACGATATCAACTAACTTTACGTAACCACGGACTTCGAGACTATGACGTTGAAAAAGTTAAATATGTTTTTGAATCATCATCACCTAGAGACGCAATTCGTAGAGTAAGTAAAGTATATTCTCTATGTGAAAGAAACAATATTAGAATTTCTTATTACGCTAAACAGTTTTTAGAAGCATTAGCAATCTCTGCAGAAACTGACCTACATGAAGTAAAATAGATTTTATACATGCATTATGTATGATTTTGTTTTATAATAAAATATAATCAATAAGAATTATCAACATTAAAAAAAGGACTGAAACATGGACTTAAGTATTGTATATAAATTCATTGAAGAAATGAATTCTTCTACATCTTCTAATGATAAAATTGAATTAATTAGATTTTCTCATCCCTTAGTAAGGAAAGTTCTCTTCTACACATACAATACATTTCAGCAATATAACATTACACCAAAACTTTTAAATAAGCGTCCAGATCTATGCAACGAGCATACTAATTTTAAATCTGTTTTTGAGTTGTTAGATTCTTTGAATAATAGGATGATAACAGGTCATAAAGCAATAACAGAAACAAACAGCTATATCTTTAAGAACCCAGATGCAAAAGACTTATTATACTTGATTCTTGAAAGAAACCTAAAAGTTAGAGCATCTATTAAACTTATTAATAAAGCTTTACCAAAGTTTATTCCGGAATTTAATGTAGCCTTAGCTAATAAATACGATGAGAAAACAAAAAAGAAAGTAGATTTAGAAAACGATGATTGGAATGCATCAAGAAAACTTGACGGTGTTCGTTGCCTTATTGTGGTTAACGAAAAAGGAAAAGCAAACTCATTTTCAAGAGCAGGAAAACAATTTCATACACTCACGTTAATAGAAAAAGAAATTGAAAGTCTAGGTGTCAAAAACGTAGTTTTTGATGGTGAAATGTGTATTGTAAATGAAGATGGTGATGAAGACTTCCAGAACGTAATGAAAGAGATAGGTCGTAAAGATCATGTAATTCAAAACGGATTATTTCAGATGTTTGATTTTATACCACTGGAAATCTTTAATGCTGGTGTATCTACTGATAGTTTGTTTTCTCATAGACATTGTTCATTAAAAGTTGTTTTATCTTATCATAAAGACTTGAAGTATATTAAGATTTTAAATCAAATACCTATCTTTAGTTTTGATGAGTTAGAAAGATATATACAAAAAGCATCTGATAACAACTGGGAAGGGGTAATGATTAGAAAAGACGACCAATATAAAGGTAAACGTTCTAATGATATTCTTAAGGTTAAAACATTTCATGATGATGAGTATAAAGTAAAAGAAATTATAACAGGACCATTTAGATATGTTAAAGAAGGCATTGAAGTAGAAGAAGAAATGCTAAGTGCTGTATTGATTGAACATAAAGGACATGATGTTAGAGTTGGTTCTGGATTCACAATAGATCAACGGAAACATTTGTTTTCAAAGCCTGAAGACATTTTAAACAAAATCATTACTGTTCAGTATTTTGAAGAATCTCAGAACCAAGAAGGTGGTCTCTCATTAAGATTTCCAACAATCAAAGTTATCCACGGTGAAAAAAGAAACACATAATAAAAAAAATTATAAGTAACGATTTAATTAATAACCTGCTTCTTGCAGGTTTTTTTATGCCTGCAAAAAGATATATAGAATAAATTAACATCTATATAAAACAAAAAGTAGGCAATAGTTTTGACGAAACTAGGGGTATGCATGTCAAAGAAGTTTAAGTATTTACTAATAATTGTAGAGTTTTTAAAACAAAATATGTCGGTTATATAGAATATAAACAATAATATATTCTATTTTAAGAAAGGATTCAAATGAAGAAATTAATTTTAATAACACTTTTTTTTAGTAATGCTTATGCACAAGGATTTGAGTGTGACAATAATTTTAGCGATTGTGGAACACCTGAACAAAGTGGCGGAGGAGGTGGTGGAAAAGGTTCTGTTTTAATATCTAATACAGACTTAGGTGATTCATATCAACACGCTGATGATTATGATGATGATGGTATAGAAGACCCGTCTGATAATTGTATGAGAGACTATAACCCACAACAGTTAGACTCTGATGGTGATAGTATTGGTGATATGTGTGACAACTGTTTATCTAGATGGAACGAGTTTCAAGAAGACATGGATGGAGATCTAGTAGGTGATTTTTGTGATGATGATATTGATGGTGATAGTATTTTAAATTCTGCTGACGAATGTCCATATCATTGGGGAAATTCATATTGTTTTGAAGAATTAAAACAGCATTATTTTGAACCATCTGGTGACCAAATATATGAAGCTCCACATATCAAAAAATCTCTAAGAAGTCAAGAACATAATAAAGACTCAGGAGAAAGTTGTGCAGTCATAGGATATAGAAGCACAGTTAACTTTAACTTATTATTAGGCATCTATCTTTTCTTGTCTACAATAATCAAATTAAAAAAGTAAAATGAAAATAAACGATATTGTTTATATTAAGTCTTATAAAGCAAAAATAAAAAACAATCCTTATAAGATTGTTTACATAAACAATACTCATGCAATTATATCAGACATGGATAGCATTAGAATGACAAAGATGTCTATAGATTTTTTAACACTAGACAGTAATAATGTTTACTCGTCTGAGCCTATTAAAAAAGGTGATCTAGTAAAATGTATTGATAGTTTTGCTATCAAAGAAGGTTTAGTACTAGAATCATATAATACTTTTTTGCTTGTTTTAATAGGTAATAAAAAAAGAAAAATAACTAAAAACAAAGTTATTCTTTTAAATACATAAAACATATAATAAAATAATAAGTAAAAGTTGCGGCTTGACGAAGTGATAGGTTATATATGCAAAGAAATAAAGATATAGGTATAGTGAAAAACTGGAATAAAAGCTTAAATGATTTAGTGTGTCTAATTATAGAAGAAAAAAAATATTCTAAAGATGTAAGATCTCACTTTTGTAAAGTTTTAATTGAAAAAAGTATTTATACAATACCTAAAAAAAATATAGAATTATTCAATTAAATTAGAAAGCTATATGATATATAGCGAATATTAAAAGAAAGGACTCTATTATGAATAAACAATCTGATAAAATTTGTATTTGTATTTCAATGTTTTATGCTACTTGCTTCTTTATTCCAGCAATCGTTCAGTATATATAAAAAAAGCCAACGCATTTAAAAAATGCATCGGCTTTTAAAAATAATGAAATTGTTAATTAAGTAATATTAGAAATTAATACTTACAGACTTCTTGTCTTCTTTTATAGGCATACGAATAGTAAGAATACCTTGAGATAATTCTGCTGTAGTATCGCTTGCTTGTACATCACCTACGTCAATTTTAAATTCAAATAATGAATTTAGTTTTGTTTTTTCTGATGGCTTTCCTTTAACATAAAGTTTCTTGTTTTCAATAGACATTACAATATCTTTTTCACTTAGACCAGTAGCAATAGTTTGAAATACAACATGCTCTTTTTCTTTTACTAGATCGTAACTAGTAGAATGTGTATGTGTCTTCTTTAAGGAAGACTTTATACCACTACTTTCTAACTCATTAATAAGACTGTTATAGAATAAATCAAAATTGTTTGGACGTAATGTTAACATAAATTAAATTCCTCTCGTTTGTTTTGTTATGTTATTAGTGTTAATTTAAACACCAAAATTAAAAGTGTAACCCTTTACTCTAAACTTTTATAATAATTGTTTATAAGGTGTTTTAAAGTAACAGTTTTTAATTTTCCTCCCCAGCTATTAATCATGTTTTCTAACTGTGGAATACTCATTTTATTATCTAGGAACAGATCGTATATTTCTTCTTCATACCCTTTCACGTTTTCAAAAATATAGATGATGCTTTGATCACTGGAGTTTACAACAACATTGTCTTTAGTTGTGCTAATTACAAATTTATTCATGACAACCTCCTTAATTTAATTAGGGGTATTATTTGTAAGTTCGCAACTAACTTTATCATAAATAACTAGCACTACTTTATTTCCATAAAGAGCTTCAATGTAGCATGTTTCTATTACACTTAATGCAAGATAGAATCCTGGTTCAATAGTGATGTTTATCACAGAACGATCGGGATCTTCTATGAAGATTGCATTAACATGGCTCTTAACTTCTAGTAACACTTTACTTTTTTCTTGTGTGATTATCTGCAACACTACTTGCTGCAAAAGATTCTGGTTTTACTCTACACTCAAATCCACAGCCTGATACATAACCCATTAAAGTATTTTTAAATTTGTTAGACTTGTGTTTTGGATCTGGACTCACATCAACATGAATTTCTAGATTAGGATCTTCTAATGCTGTTTGAATAAAATTCGCTATTTCTATTGAATCATACGTTTCTTTTAATAATCTTTTTGCAAGAATATAATAAGAATCATCTTTAAGTTTTTTTCTATTATAAAAGTAAGTTCTATCATAATCACCGTATTTATTTAATATACATATTGTGCTAGTAAATATAAATGATTGATTTGCTTTAACACTATCTGAGCCAATTATAATTTTATGATCAGTTGTTTCAGATACTTCTTTTAATATCTTTAATATGTCTAGATAAGGTGTAACTTTTCTTTTACCATTTTTCCATGTGTCAGAAACTAAACATGTCATAACTATCTTCCAATATATTTTGCATTGTTTATACTACCTATATATTGATAGCTGCCTTTATTAAACAAAGGTGCAACACATTTACTTTTTCTTATTGCTTCTTTCTTTGCTTGTCTATCACCACATTCAATACATACTTCATAACCAATATCTCTTCTAGCATCTGAAAATTCGTCATAGCATCTTGTGCATACAGCCATTATTATTGTCCTCTCATTTCAAGGTAATATGATTTATATAAACGATAGCCTTCTTCAGTAAATTCTTCTTCAATAGGTGTACTTATTCCATCACAAAAGCTATCTGTTTTTTTCCATGTGGGTTTCATTTTTTGTCTTTTAAACGCTGATTTATAAAGCTTTAAAGACTTAGGTGTGTCTTCTAAAATATCAGCTGATAAAACAAACTCACAAGAAATTAAAGTCTTAACTTTGATATTATCTTTTGTTATAATTTCACAGACACAAAATTGATTGCTTCTTCCTTTTACATTCTTAAACTTGACCCATGCATTTCTTTTTTCTTTAAAAATCTTAACAAGATTAATTGCACTTTTAACATTAATATTACCATAGTTAATGTTTTCTGTAATGTCTTGAATAATGTTTTTAAATTCTTTTGTTTCTAAAGGAACATAAATCCATTTGTTTCTAACATCTTTAAATTTCAAATTAATTTGATCACGCATAATCATCCTTTTTGTTTAAGGTGTTTTATTTATTATAAATTAATTTTTAACTTTATACACGTATTAGTCTTCTAAGACCTCTAATGACTCTATTTCAAACCCATACTGCTCTTCGAGATGTTCTTGAATATAGTCTTCATCTTCATCATCTTCTAGTTCTATATTAACTATTTTAGGTAAGCCTAGATTAACACATGTTTCTTCATACTGACCATATGTGTCTTCAAACTCGGTCCCTTCAAAAGACCATTCAACTAAAACTTTTGTCATTTCTTCTCCTTGACGTTTTCTGTTATATATAATCTACTATCTCAAATTAGAAATAGTTCTTTCAATATACCAAACAGCTTTTTCTAAGTCTTGTTTTTGTTTTTCTGGATTTTTCTTTCCAGCACGAGCTATATATTTTAATGCATTTCCTAAACTAAAATCTAGATTCCATGCTTCAATAACATCAATTACTTCAAATCCAGATTCTTTTAAATAATGTTCTGGATGATTAATCATTTCTTTTTTTTGCATAATTCTCTTTCACAAGCTCCACAATAACATAGACTGTCTTTTGAAGAGTTCGGGCATCTTTCTATTTTTTTCTTAATACAATAAAAACATTCACATTTAAATTCTTTAGGCGAATACTTCGGGCACATAATCATCTTCTCCTAACATGTCTGCAAGAGAGAATATTCCCATATCATCTAATTCTTTTTTGTCAACGGGGATATCTATTATCTCTTTAGCTTCTTCTTTTGTAAATATTCCGCTTTCTAAATTTAGCTTGTGAGGCACACCATTTAAATTAACAATGCTTTTTAGAACTAGTTCTTTTGAAATATAAACCTTAACACTCTCTTCAAGTTTAGAGCCTTTATATCTTAGATGAAACAAGACACCTTTTTTAGATGTATTACCAAATCTCATCCAACCAAATCCATATTCTTGAAAAAGATCTAATAAGTTTTTTGTAAAGTACTTATCATGACCTTCAAGGTGAGCATTAAGTAATGAGCATTCAATAAGTTGCCAAGTTTTAGACTCAGCATCAACCTTAAACTTTGCCCAAGCTCTACCTCTACCTGAGAACTTGCTATTGATATTCATTAAAGAATTATTGACATAAGCGTTATCTGTACCTCTGAAGTAATCAGAAATAATGCTGTTTGTAATTTTTTTAACAGCTGTGATATTCATATCAACTTTTTCTTCACCTAATTGCTGTAAGGCTTTATCAATAACTGGTTTTAATTCTAAAATAATTGCACTGTAATTCATAGTAATACCTCCATGTTATTATTATATTTTAGTGACTAACTTTTTGCACGTATTATTAGTCATCTACATAGTCTTTTTTTGATTGATTCAAGTAAGGTTTAGTGAATCCTTCAACGAATCCCTTATCAATCATTTCTTGTAATTGAGTTTTAGGAATTAAAACATTGACACCAAAGCCTGTTACATATACTCTTCCTTCAATACCTGAATCTACTTTAGTTACATAGTTTGTTTTCATATCTTTCCATCTTTTTAAAGTTTTTATCTCTCATTTTTCTACAAATCTTTAAGCTTTTATTACATTCTTTATGACTTCTTCTTACTTTCTTTAGAGCTTTTTTGTTTTCTTTTCTGCACATTTTTACTGATGATTTTAGATTTTTTATTTGTTTCTGGCTTGAACACCCTACTAACGTTGTTAAGCTCATCATTCCAATTAGGACGGCAAGCAGTACACCAGTTGTCGCATTTTTCGCAACCAAGGAATTCACCGATAGATCTTTTACAGTCATGCATTCTCCATTCTATTTCTGTTTTACATGTTTTACAAATCATTTTTTCTTTAATACCTCTGATAATTCTTTTTGAGCATTAGCCATTTTAGACATCATTCTAACATTAGGTTTGTTGATTATGTTTTTTTCTAAGCCTATTCTATAACCACCGTTTACTCTGCAATGGAATTCAAAGCATAAATCTCCGTTAGGTGCTTCAAATAAGCCTATAACTTCGCCATATCCGAAATCACTTGTAGGTCCTTTGAGTTTAACCCAAAGCATATCACCTATCTTTACTTTTGCTTCTTTGACTTCTTCCATATCTTTATTACCTCAATAACATCTTAAAGTTTCTACATAAATCATTTTCAGATATTTGGCACATATGTCCTGTTATGTTTCTTACAAGATAAAGTTTAACAGTTCTAGGATTTCTTCCATCAAGAATTTTATAATCTTTATAAGTAAATCTTTCTAAATGAGCAATTGGAAATTTTTCACCTTCAAGCTGCATGTTTTCTTTAGCAGGAGAAAAGTAAAAGCCTTTTTTTTGAAGCTTAACAAAAGAGCCTGTTCCATCTTTACCTGTAAAAACTACAGTATCACCTGATTTTAATTCTCTTGTTTTTTCCATTATTTGAATCCTTTTAAATTGTTGCCTTATATTAATATTATATTTAAATTAAAAACTATTTACACGTATTGTCTTTGTTTAACCGATTTATTTCATTGGTTGCCCAATCAACAATCTCGTTTGAAATGTAATAACCATATCCCTGTGGAATCATAATATTGATGTGCTGATTGATTTTACCAATAAACAGTGATAATGAATCTGCAGACAAGCTATTTGCTTTATTAAGATTCTTTACTGAATACTCAAGGAATGTTTTCTCGCTATATAATTTATACATTTTATCCCAGCTTTTTGTTAGAAGCTTTAAACAAAACTCTTTTAATAATTCTCTGTTGTTTTCACTATCATTTACTTTTAAGTCATGCTTATAGGAATACTTGTAAATTCTGTTTCCTAAAAACGGAGAATTAGTATGACATATATTCAGTAAACCTTTTACATCATCTTCTACTGCAAGCGTAGAATAATAAAGATTATATCCTTCTGCATCTTTGTTTATTGCATACTTGCAGTTATTAAAGTCAAAAGATTTAAAGCACTCATTGATGTCTTTAAAAAAGAACTTATTAACGATCTGAATAGTATGAAATATTTTTTGTTCTGGAATCGTGTTGCTTGTTCTATGAAACAAGTGTTGATCTGGCAAAAAGTTTAGAGAGAATTGTGAGCCAAAAAAAGACCTACCTTCGGGATGTTGTACATCATTACAGTTTTTCTTATCAAAAATTATATCTTCAATAACTTCTAAGTTTTCTTTTGAAGCTGTAAAAACATCAATATCTCCGCCAAGTTTAAAATACTCTACAACTCTTTGATAAGGAAGAACCACATTGTTTTTTTCTTTACATATATTAAAAAACATGTGTGCAATTTTTCTTGCAAAACCTCCTGCAATGATAGCATTGTTTTCTAGACAATTAGAGATTATCTTATCATTAAAAACGTCATTAAACAGACACATAAATTCTGGAGGAAGACGTGCTGATTTTATTTTTTCTTTCATATGAAATTATCCTTAACATGTATAGTCTAATAAACCTTCTTCGAGTAAAAAAGTTCGCCATTGTGAAAGTTCTTTTGAAGAAGGCTTTGATAGTGAAGCTACTTCTATTACTTTAATTCTGTCTCTAATATCAAAAGTTTCTGAAACATTTAAAGAAACATACTCACTTTGCTGCTTTTTCAAAGCAGGCTTGTTTTCTTTAAGCTTTCTTACTGATGGATCTACCTCTAATTGAAGCTTTACAGGAGTATTACCAAGTAATGGCAAGTCTTTTGCAATGTTATCTGCAACTGTAATAATGTTGTCTGGATGATCAAACTTAGACCCACGGTATCTAACTTCATAAGATACTAAAGGTTCATTTTGACTTCCTGCAGGCTTGATAAAACGAATCCACGCAAAACCTTCTCGATCAATATGACCAAGATATTCTGAAGCATTTACATTATTTAAAGAACTAACAACTGTTGAATAAACTACAGACTCACTTGGAACCTTTACCCAACAATTACCTCTGCCTTTATACCGATTTCTGATTGTTGCTTTAAAATTATTAGACATAATAGTCCTTTCATGATATGTTGTTTTGTTTATTATATTTAAAAAGTTATATTATTGCACGCTAATTCATTTTAACGGGTGTTGTTTGAACACCAGCACCTGTAACTACACCTACAGGTGTAGCTGAACCTGTTATTGTTGTTGCTACGCCATTTATATCACCTGATCTTACAAAATCGTCTATAGCTTTTGCAATGTCTTGCATTTGACTTTTTAATATATCAATAGAATCAGGATTGATTTCGTCATTTTGTAAGAACGCAGCTAGCAAGTCATCTCTTAATGTATCTTTATTTAAAGGCATAATATCATCTTTCTATTAATGTATTTCTGAATTTTTTAAAACTCTTTTGCAAAGACTCCAATCGATTCCATCATTAGAGCTTTCTATATTATGAATGAATCTTGTTCCTTCTGATATTAAGAAGTCAATTGATTCTTCTGAATAATTATTAATCTTTAAGAAATATGCCCAAGGCAAATTTTCTTTAAGTATTGAATCTTCCGGGAATAATTTTATTAATGCTTTAGTACCTTTTCCAGGATTTCTAAAACAATCTGAGACAGCTTCTCTGCCAATTACACAACTATTATAGTCTAAGTTGTTTTTCTCTATATAATAGCTTAGATATTGTGAAATTCTTTCAGAAGTTTTGTATATAAAAAAATTGTAAATATCTTCTATTTGTTCTCTAAATAAGTCTTGACTCATTTTTTAATCCTTTTTTTTAAATTTGTTTTCTATCCATAAGCTCATTCCTAATAACATTATCTCTATCTTTAAAAAGAAAAGCAATACAAAAGATGGATTTTTTGAAACAACTGCAAATCTTTGAAACATTTTTTCTTGTTCTTTAGTAATATCATCTGACAAAAACCAAACAACATCTCCATTTTCTGTAACCATAGATATTACTATGTTAGGTTCTTGAGACATTGCTGATACAATATCATCTAGATTTTCATCTTCCATATTAAACCTTTCAATTTAATTGTTTTTATTTATTATAATATTAATAGATTAATTTTACACGAAATTGTAAAAACATCAAAATATTCTATTTATATTTAGTAGGAGAACATCATGAAGCATTTACTTTTTATTTTAAGTTTTTTATTGTTTGGGTTTGATCATGTAAGAAGTGTACAAAGTTCCTTTGGGTTTATAAAGACTTATTACGCAGTACAGGCTATACCTGAATATCAGTGTACTATTTGCTTAACGTATTCTAAAGACTTAGAATTATTTAGCATTTTAAATAGAGAATTTAAAAAAACACCTTACATAAAAGCATCAGCATTCGTCATCAAGAAGATGAAAGACAGAACTCTTTTATCAACTTCACATCACGTTTGTGAATCATTAAAAGAGTTTTACAATGACAAAAAGTTTAAAGATCTCGGCGACAAATTAATGGATGATGCTTTGTCTGATAGTTTATTTTTAAACAAAGAAATTAAAAACCAGTTTAAACTTAGACCGAAAATGTCTGTACTTGAGTTTGATGGCACATTACATAATATAGAAAGTATTGTCTACGAAAACAAAGAAAACGATGTCTGCTTTGTAGAATCAAAAGATAGCTGGGGGAAAGAAATAAAATTTGCTAGTAAACAATGTTACTATGAAAAAATATACAACATCTCTGCTTCTGGGGGTTTTTATGAAATAAGCTCAGCTGTTTTAAGAGAAGGTTACGTTAACAACATTGTAAAAGAAACTGAAGTAGAAGACAAGATATTTAAAGATCACTTGTTATATACACTTCATGTTTTACCAGGAGCATCAGGCTCAGGTGTTTTCAATACTAAAGGTGAGTTATGTGGTAATGTTAATATATCTTATGCAAAGATAGGTGTTAGCTTTGGTGCTTCAAGTAAGATAATTCAGAATCTTTTGCAAGACTTTTTGAAAAGTCAAAAAGGTTCCAGTTATGTCGTGAAGGAATAAAATTCATTTCAGTATCATACCTTGTTCCGCACTTATTACAGTAACATCCTTTATGACAAGGGATAATTTCGTTATTACAGACAATACACTTGCTTTTCATTGTTCGTCACTTTCCAAGTTTAATAATTCTTCAGTAAAATTTTCCAAATCATTGCGATATGTTTCATCTTCATTAAGGCTACTAAACCATTTGCAAAATAAAAACATTATAAATCCTTTCTACAATCTCTGTGGTGTGTGATACCTGATATTTTATTGTTATGTGAGACCAAAGTATTACATATTAGTTTCGCTTTGTCTTTACTTTTAAACTTACATTTTTTGTTTGCATACTTAAAGCACAGCAAAGCTTTTTTACTATTGTTATTATCCATATTAAGATTGAATCCAATTAAAACCAACAAAAACACAGATACGTTAAATCTAACAAAAAGATTTCTTGTTTCTATTTTATTCATTCAACTTTCCAAGATTCTCCAGGCAGATCAACATCAAATAATTCATTACCTCCGCGTCTATGACATGAAAGTTTATCGTAAACGTTTCTAGCAACGTTCATTGCTGTTGTTGCTTTCTTGAATTGTTTAGTTAATACTTTCTTTTTAAAGCTGTCTTCATAATCAATTGTCATGATGTTG
>Ga0098046_1000240_pt1 | contig 20404 bp, 32 predicted proteins | sample 11BtaG_FD_77067 | JGI IMG/M metagenome (GOLD analysis project Ga0098046, IMG submission 77067) | Marine viral communities from the Subarctic Pacific Ocean - 11B_ETSP_OMZ_AT15265_CsCl metaG | ecosystem: Environmental > Aquatic > Marine > Oceanic | place: Pacific Ocean | collected 2015-01-16
GTTACAGACCACGGCACTAACGAAACTGAGTTAGAGTTTAGAACTCCTAAACAACGAATAGCTTATACAGGATTTGCTGAAATTGACGGTGTTGCAGCTTCTTTCTCTGGTAGTAATATGGCATCTTATGCAACAGACGAACAAGCTTGCGTGTATTGGGTTAAGAATAACTCAGGTCAAACTATTACTTGGAAGTCTATTAATATATTTATAGGTCATATGAAGAATGCTACTTTGACATTTGCTCTTTGTAAAGCTGCAAGTGATAGTGCAGCCATAGCAAATACTTGGACTAAAATCGGCTCTGATTTTACTCTCACTAACTCAAGTGGAGCAGATAATACATTAGGCCAAGCACAAAACTCTGTTTATTTAACTTCAGACATTGCTGCTGGAGAATACTTCGGTGTTGCTGTAACAGATATACCTAACGCATCACGTGATGATAAGAAAATAAGCATTTCAATAGAAGGTGAAAAAGTCTTAGACTACGCCTAATATGGATAACGAGGTTTATGCCAGTTAAACTTTTATTAGTTTTAGGTATAAATACTCACGACATCAACAAAAGTTAAACAGACGTAAAAGGAGTAATAATGGCAGATATAATTAGTGATATCACACGCTCAGCCGAAACAGGATTTGGTAGTCCCGTTTTTAGTGGAACAACAAGACTGGATGCTGGCTTTGGCGCGCCGACATTTATTACAAGTAGTGGTAATGATTACACAAACGTTTTCGAATGTGGATTTGGCGACCCATTTTTAATACCTAACTTACAGATACAAGAGCCACCTCCACCTGCGAGGCAAATATTTGACAAATTAGCTGATAATGGTGGAGAGATAATAAAAGCTACTGGAGATTTTACGCCTCTTAGACAACTATATAGACGAGGCACAGGCACAGATGCAAATGAGAATACACCTCTTGGACCATTTTTAGTTAACTTTCATCAGTTAGATGCAAGTGGTAATGAAACTGGAGTTAAGTTTGCAGCAGAAAGTGCTATACCCGGATTAAGAAATCAGTTATTTACTAATCAACAACAGACAGAAATAACATTTACAACTCCTGTTATGCCTAAAGCAAGCTATAAATGTAAGATAAGGTTTGCAGGAATAGGTCCAACGCAAGATTTAAAAACATTTGAAGTGATTACAAGGCTTAGATTTGATAAAACTATGTCTATTAGGCATAACTTACCAGATTATTGGGATAGAGGAGAAATAAGTGATGGATACGATGCATCTACAGGATATGTTAAAGGTGAGGATACTGCATTCTCATCAATGATACAGTCTTGGGGTGAAGGTTTTAATAATCTTTATAATACATCATACACAATAACATCACAAGATTTTAGTTTGCAAAGCAATGGTGATTTATACGTTGAGACATCATTAGGATTTAATCCTGCAGGAGGACGTTTAATATTAGGTGATGGTGAATATGAGTATAGTGGAGTGGCAAGAGATGCTACTGATAATAATATTCATTACTTAACAGGCGTTAAGAAAGTAGTTAGAGATAGCGGTAAAGGTCCAAGACAACATAACTTAGAAAATCCTATAATCTTAGGTGGATTAGAACAAACTGCTCCACACGATGATATACTTGATAGCTTTACAAATGAAATAAGCCTTTCAGTAGGACCTGAACAACCTTATATACCTAAGGGTGAGAGAGTTTATCATAATCATTTTGACTTCTCTATTATTGATATGTTTTACAAGCTGATAAATACAGGATTTACAAAACCTTCAGCAATCCTTCAAGACAACTTTGAGAGAGCATATAACAGAGTAGAATACGGTGAGCGTGAGTTAATGCGTGTCATCTTTGAATATTTCTATGAGTTATTTAGACAACTAAACATTAAACTCAAACTCAAAGTAGGAGATTTAGTTTTTAGAAAGTTCCCTGTAGAGTTAGGCTCACCCGATAGATTTGTTGTTGGGTCTGCGTTTAACGACGAAACATATCGACCCGATACTGCAGTAATATATGACATAGGTAATAATAATCTTAACTGCTCACACGTGCAGCGTCTGTGTAAGGTAAATAATAAGTTTTATTTCATTAAGAGTAGATTTTTAGACAATAGCGGTAATATGAGTTATCAGCTTGATGATAGAGGTTGTGCATATTGGAACGCAATGACGCCAGAATATGCTCAGTTATTAGAAGATGCTACTCAGACTGATATTGATATTGAGATATTACCCTGGATAATATTTAAAGATGATGGAGGACGTTTTCATATAAGATTTGAGAAAACCTGTTTTGATGGCATTGAGAGTTTCATTGATAAAGATTTTATAGACTTTGATGTATTTATCAGTGGTGAAAACGGAGAAGAAGAAATAGGTAATGATTTCAATAGAAACTTTAACTTTATGATTATGACAGCAGCAAACATAGATGATAAAGTATATTTACATAAACGCTGTGAAAGCAAATTCGGAACGTATTTTAATCCTAATAACGCTCCAGAAGCTGATATTTATGTCCAAGCGGTAAGGAACTTAGTATGAGTAATGAAAAAAAATCACTATCACCTATGCAAAGCAAAAAGTTTTTAGCATATCTTATATCAGAAATAACTACTAAAGCAGGTATGTTTTATATGCTGATGCATTTACAATCAAAGTTAGACTATACTGAGTTAGCTTTACTTATTGCAATGTTAGTATCATCTTCAGCCTTAACTGTAGGTTATGTCTTAGGAGTAGCTTCACTCGAAAAATACTTAGCGTCTGCTGTAGAGATATTAGACAGAGACGAGAAGCCAAAGAAAAAGGAGTAATGTAATGATTTTCGATGAAAAAACAATATGTCAACTCTGTAAGAAGTTAGAATGCGAATGCACATACTATAAATGCCCTTGTGGTAAGTTAGAAATAAACTGTAAGTGGCCAGAAGATAACTTTTGTCCTTGTAGGATATGTGATGAGTTAGCTCATAACTGCTCTTGCCATAAACCTTTAAAGGAAGAATAAAATGACTACTCCAATATCAGAAAACATTATCGAAGCTAATATTGCTATAGTGTTAACTGATATTATAGGCTCTACTAAGTTCGTCCAAAGGAATGGCTCACACGTTGCAGCAAAATGGTTTGGATTACACGATAGATATGTAATGAACTTAATCGCAAGACATAACGGGCAGCTAATCGATGCTTCTGATGGACATTTAATGTATTTCGCATCTGTTGTTGAAGCATTAGAGTTTGCATTTGAATATAAGAAAAAGCTCAGAGTTAAAAAGTTCCCATTTAGAAGTCGTGTAGGTATACACTGGGATAAAATGCTGATAGTTAAATCAGAAGAGCATATGGTCAGAGCTGGTGGTAAACGTATAAACTTAGAAGGTATAGGTAAAAATGTTGCTGCACGAACTATGTCTTTATGCAGTGCAGAGCAAATACTGTTATCTAAAGCAGCGTTTTTACAATATAAAAAGTTTGGACATAAATCGCATTATATACCTAAGGACGCTTTAACTGCGTTAGTAGGTCTTTATAGTTTTAAAGGTATAAAAGAGCCAGAGGCTATATTTGCTGCTGGACGAATACAAGCACAACTTCAGCCTCCCCCAGATAGTGAGAAAGCTAAACGTATCGGAGGAGCAAAGAAAATAAAAACAAGACTAAAACATAAAAGGTGGAGTGAAATATTCTTTTATTTTTTATACAGGATAGCTTTTATACAGTTTGTATATATACTTTGTGTGTTTTGGCCACTAATATCTTCAGAGAAAATTAAAGTCTATTGGGGTATAGATTATTGGTTTTTACGTCCGTTTGAATATCTTGACTATGTTGGTAGATATATATGGAATATATTAAAATGGTTTTACGAAAACAGTTAGGATGATTTATGAAGAAACGTTGTTTGTGTAAGAAAAAAATCAAACAAGAATATTTATTTGACTATTTAGGTATTGCAACCTCCTTAACACTAATAGCAATATCACTTTACAAAGTGCATACAGGAGAATGGTAAATGGTCATTAGTAAAAAAGGAGAAGGCTCTGATAAAGAGGTTGTCCAACAAAAAAGAGAAACAAGAGGATGGTTATTTAGTGTAGTTTTTTTATTTGCGATAATAATGCTCATTATATTTTTAGCATTGTTTGACTTTAAAGAAAGCAATAGAGAAGTTCTAATAGGTTTATTCGGTATTCTATTTGGTAATATACCTTCGATGATTATCATTGCAAGTGGTAGAAGTCCAGAAGAAATAGATGAACTTAAGGGAAAGCTTGCTAAATCTGATGGTGATAGGCAAGCACTTATATCACGACTTAGAGACAGTCAAATACAACTACAGTTAGCAAGGCAGCAAATGTTTGAGCTACAAAACTCTGTAATAGAAGAGTTGTCAATATTTAAGGGAAAGAAACCTATCAAAAGCAGACACGAAAGTGATGTTATATTGCCTGATGTTGTGGATGAGTGGACTGTTAGTCGAAATGATGGATATAAAAATAAATAAATCTACTTTTTGTATATAATTATACAAAGAAAATAAATATTGCTTTCAAAGCAGAAAAGAGAAAAACAATGAAGAAGTTATTATTACTTGCACTTATGATGATGTTGCCCCTTATGGGTTGCGAAAAAGATGATGATAAGTCTGAGGATGAGCCTTGCGCACAACTGCGTGATGCTGAGCCAGAAGCTGAGGAAGGTGATATGGGCCTGGAGCAAGAAGAAGACTCAGAGGACGACCAAGAAGAAGAGCAAGCTGGTGGTGCCGAAGAAGAAGATACGGAGGGTGGAGACCAAGATGCATCTGAGATGGAAGAGCCAGAAATGGAAGAGCCAGAAGAAGAATGCGTCGAAGAAGATGAAGAGATGTGTATACCTGAGGAAGAAGAAGAAGTTGTAGACTGTGAATGTGAGAGCGCTGAAGAGTGTGAGTGCTAACAATGTCTATAAACAAAGATATTGAAAAGCTTTGTGATGAGATAGAAAAGTCAAATCTTTCTAAAAGAGTAAAAGCAGAAGCTATTTCTATACTGAAGTATAATATAGTAAAAGAATATCAGATAAGGAAATACAACGAAGGTTGTCGTCCCGATGGTCTAACTTAATACATATCAGTTATCAGATTTAACTCTGTTTTATAGAAGCCGGCAGTATGATAAAACATATTCGTCGGTTTTTTTATGTTCGCTGTCTGCAAACTGCTAACGATTTACAAGCAAAAAAAAGCCCCTACGACCCGTTGGACATCGTAGAGGCGATTTGTTGTAAGTTAAGTTTCAACATCAAACAACATATATATAAAACTTAAGCAAAATAAATCAAAACAGGAAAAGTTTAAAACCCAAACGCTTAACTTACATATATAAGTATATCTTAACTTACAAAACTTTAAAACTTTTTTTGTTTTTTATGAAGCCATATCCTCAACCTCTTCAGTCTTAGGTTGCTCTACTCGGAAAGCTTGTGTTGCGTCATAAACTGCTGATGCATCATTTAGACTAAATGCACCTGCTTTCTGTGCTACCTGTGCTGCTGCAATAAGAACGTTTACTGCTTTAGCTTGGTCAAATGTAATAAAGATACCAGTTGCTGGCTCTGCCTTCTTAGGCATTGGAATGCTCTCTTCTAAACTCATAGTTATTCTCCCTTTTTATTTAGTTTAATTTTTTGTGCGACAACGTTTAGGTCTGCACTTAGATTTTTTTCGTGTATTGAATATGCCTTTGAAGGCAATGTTGTATCGATGTTAGAAAGGACTTCTTCTTTAGTAGTAAATCCTTTAATAACGTGGCGTCTTTCGTCAATCTGACAAACCAACAAGAATATATCAGGTTGATTTTTCTTATTACCCTTGTGAAGTGGATAGATTAGTTTAGAGTTAATAGGCTTTTTAGTAGTCTTAATCTCTACAGAAAACTTTTCTCCGCTGAAAACTATATCAGTGTCAAAATCATCATTCTCTCCGCCTTTGTTATCTACATTAACAAATTTAGAGAAATCAGCCTCATAACCATTTTGCTTAAGCCACATAATCGCAGCCATTTCTCCACAAGCACCTAAAATATCTCTGCTATAGTCTACAGAATGTTGCTTAGCTAACTTAGGATTTTTCTTACCAGCAAGTCTATTGTTATCATAACGTCTAATAGCTACTTCTTTAGCACCTTGATAACTGTCTTCATCTAACTCAATAATAAACTTACCGTATCTATCACTCTCTTGCCAAACAGACCAGAGGTATTCTTTGATTTCTTTGTGCTTTGCTTCGTTTTTACTCATTTGGACATCCATTTCTTTAAACAATCCCGTGGTATAATCTATCAGCCCAAGGTAAAACATCCCATTTTTGAACTGATAAGTTGTGATGTCCAATAACGGAAAACTCTTTTGCTCGCTCTAACTTAAAAACTTCATCAGTATCACAAACAGGTTTATGGTCTAACTGCAAAAGCTTATTGAGAGAAGTAATAAACTCTCTACTTAACTCACCTAAACGCTCATCTAAATCCACAATATCAGAAGGTCCTCTGTTTGTGCTGTTTTTAACAACTTCTACACCAGGATAATAACTACGTGTTTTAGAGAAGTGTTTAACCACGGGACTTTGGCATATATCTATACCTATAGATTGTTTATTAGCTTTACCAGCGTGATAAGCAACTTGATAAGTGTCTAAACATTGCAAAACTTCAATCTCATCAGATGTAGGATTATATCCAATCAAGAAGTGTGAAGAAGTATGAGCATACTTAGGATTAAAAAACACCATAAAACAGTGAGGAGCGTTTAGACCTCCCCAGTGAACTACAATATTATCAATATCGTTTTTACGGTAATACCAGTTAGAGCTGCCATCTGGTAATGAATGTAAAGAATAGTTATGGTTTATCTTACCACTAAAGTCTATAGGGATAATACGTCCCTTATGTGAAATCACTGGAGAGTTATAATATTCTTCTGCAGCCTTTAATGTATTAGGACCAGCGATACCATCTGCTGTAATCCCTATTTTAGTTTGTAGAGTTTTAATGTATTCTTTATTCTTGTTAGCGTATTCAAACATATTGACGTCCCTTAGTTGTAGTTCTTATATATATATATTATGCAAAAACTCAAATATTTATAAAAATAATAAAAAAAAGTAAATAAAATAGTTTTTGACAAACAAAACCTGATATATTGATAGTTTTTAGTCTAATACTGTTAACGTATAACCATTGTAGGAGTGTTGTTGTGTGTTGTGTTTAGACCCCACTTTTCATACTCTCTTAACGTATAACCAATGCTGATTGTTGGTTGGTGTTTTTTTATATATTATATACTCAGATTTTTTTAAGTATTTTAATAACTTTATTTATTTTTAAAAATAGTATAAATAATGCTAAGTTATGTTATAATTATAAGTATAGATAATAGGAATATCAAAACAGGAGATTATATGAACATTTATTATCGTGAAGACTTATTAAGTAGAATAAAGATTACTTTACCAGACGTAAGAAACTTAAAGTTAAAGACTGTTAATAGTAAAGAAGAAAGAAACAAAATCTTCAGTATTATGAAGAATAAACTTGTCAAACTACACGGAAAGCCACCTAAAGGTAAATGGATGGCTTGGAATAGTTGTGGTTATACAGCATCACAAGGTGGCTCAAAAGAAATCTGCACAAACTTAGACCATTGGTTTTTGATAGATAACTCTAATATGAATGAGAAAGCACAGTTTAGGCAACTAAAAGTGGATGGTCATATTAGAAACTTAACAACTGCACACCAACGTTATCTTGATGCTTCTACAAGAGGTAATCACAATACAGTTAGAAAGATTAAGTGTAAGTTTTGTAATACTTCAGTTTCTCAAAATAATATTACTCAACACGAAAAGAAATGCCATAAACATAAAGTATATCAGCGCTTTGTCAAAGACATTGATAACTTTACAAGTGCAGATAACAAAAACTTTAACAAAATCTTATCAGAAGCACTCAATGATTATTTAGGCAAGAAGTTTCAAAAAACATTAGCATCAAAACTAACTAAAGATTTTGTAAACGCTATAAACTCTAAGATGTCTATTGATGATGCTGCTGTAGAAGAACTAAAATCTGATGTTGAGTTATTACAGACATCAATAAGAAATAAAGTAGAGCATACAAACAATCTTCTCGAAAGATACAAAAATGCTCAAGGTAGGATTAGACAACTTGAAGAAAAGTTATCTGATGAAATAGTAAATAACGAAAACATTAAACTTCAGTATCAAGAGATAACATCTCGAAAAGAAAGTTTAGAAGAATATGTGGCAAATATTGTCTCATCATACAAACAAATAGTAATGGGGAATAAAAATGGATAAGCAACTAACATTAGACGACTTATTTGCAGAAATCGAAGCCGCTGATAAACCTGAGACAAGCGAAGAGAAAGCTGAACGTATTGAAGCAGCAAGATTAGTAAGAGAACAAAGAGAACTTGAGAAAGAAGCTTACAAAGCTTTACAGTTATCAAAAGAGCCTGTGCCATATGTATTAGGTAAAGATGACATTACCTTCAGAACATCTGCTTGGTGTTATGATACTTGTGGTCGACAAGATGTTTCATTTACTGCAGTTGCAAGAGATAAAGACTTCGTTTATTTCTGGAATATAGGAGAAGTAGAGTGGCATCAAAATAAAGATGGTGGCATTACACATTCAAACCCATTTCTTAAGTTCTCTATAGAAAACGATAACTCAAACTACTGGCACGAAGATTACTTTATCTGGTCTAATGAAGAAGAATGGAAAAGCATATGCCAGGTTATCCTCGATGCTGGCGTTTTACCTCAAACAGAATACTTTGATTACCTATTTGATTTCTTAGGAAAATAAAACAGACACTATTCTAAAGCTTTTAAATCACATAACATACAGTGATACACAACATTACCGCTGAGGACGTTTATTGCAAGGAGTTTCTTTGTAGGACGTCCTTTTTTTGTTTTTTCAAAAACTATTTCTAAGACTATTACGGGAAATATAGCACCATCTAAATCTTGCACAGCAACTAAATCACCCATAGCAGGCAAACGTCTTAACTTCTTTAACTTATCAGGTATTCTATATTTGCGTTTCTTCATTAGTCTATATCAAGAATATCTTCAAAATCCTCATCAATAGTGGAGTAGATTTTATTCTTAAGTTTTTTATTGTCATTTAACTCTCTATATTTTTTAGGAAGCTCCTTATAAGCATCATCTGCATCAATCTTTTTTAAGACTGATAGAATATCTGGAGCTTTATGCTCTTTTTGATTATCATCCCAAACAGATACAGTCTTACAGTGATAACCTATAGCGTGCATATCTTCTATGTTGTGTGATTTTTTCGTCCCACCATACCAATGAGTAATAGGCACTATGAAAAACATAGCCTCATTATTACTATCAGTAAGTGAAACTAAAACCAGTCCACATTTGCCTAACTTCTCCATTCTGATAAGTTGGTCTTTCTGATGATGTGATAAAGCAGATTTATTTATACTTTTACGTTGTCTACTTTTAGCTTCAATCATACCTCCCTCTACCCAAGCAAAAGTTTTAGAAGAACAAAAGAATGTAAAATCACAAGGACTTACTCCTGTAGTGAATGCAGTTAAACGTCCACCTCTACCTCTTGCCTTTTGCATAGCATCGTGGTTGCGGTATAACTCCATATCAAAGTTTTCATCTTCTATTAACTGCCTACCATATGTCTCTACAGCTTTTTCTAAGGTAATACCGTTTTTATGTGCTTTTCTACCAGCCTTCTTCATATTCTCTCTGTTTGCAGGAAGAGAAGACCTTGTTACGTGGGTCAAACCCATTTGTGTTTTTCTTGCCATTTTAATATCCTTTGTTATACTTAATATTAGGAGGACTATATTATGCTCGATGCATTTATTATTGAAAGTATTAGAGAAAGGCAAAGAGAAGAACGAGAAAGACGAGAAGAAAGACCGTTTCTTGAACTACCTCTACCCTTACCTAACATAGATGAAAGTAAAGAAGAAACAACAGAAGCAAAACGTGTAATCATTATAGACACAGTTGATGAGCCTGTTGAAGATAACTTTACTATAGATTTATAGTTTAAAAGTTGAGCTATCGATTTCATTACCATCAAGTCCAATGATGCCACTACCCTTAACATAATCTGTAATCTCAACTTCATCACCGTCGTCAATCAGCGCAAGCATACCAACTAAGACATACTCTGCTTGTGTAATCTGCCATTTACCTTCAGTAAGCATATCAAACTTATCTTCATCAAGGTTTTTGTCAAGCATACCCATAATGTGTGGAATAACAGATGGATGCTCCTCCATTAAAACACCTATAGCATTTCTATGTGCTTCATCCATTCTGATAAGTCTACGCTCAAACCAAGGGTAAACATTTAGAAAGTTGCCGATTATCTCCTCGATTAGGTCTCTTTTATTTATTTGTTTAGTATCACTCATTTTTTTATCTCCTTTTTAAGATAAATATCACTCAATTTTTAAAAAATGCTCATTTATCATAATATTTAAACAAGAGTTAGTTTATACACGGGGACACAAACAAAACTTCGGGCCATCGCGGCTTACGGTATTTCATATACCGATTATTATTAAGCCCTAAGGAATAAACTAACTCTATTTTTTTATGTTTTTTTTAAGTATATCTTAAGTTGTCTCATTATAAAAAAATAAAAAATATTACGTTTCACATATAATTTTAACTGCTTCTGTATATTTATACATTAGGAGACATAATGAATGTATATCAGAAACAAAAAAAACTAAACACGGGCGTTTACGCAGTAAGATTAATGGAGATACACAAAGAGTTTGTAGACGACAGGCAAAAGTTCTGTATAAATCTGCAAGTCTTAGTTGATTTAGAAAACTTCTGTTATGAAATGGAAGAGTTTAGAATAGTTTTTGATTTAATACGAGACTGGAAAGCAATAAAATATTTTATTAATCAAACTTGCCCAGGATTAGTAAAAAGCCATTATGAATACATACACACTTGGCCTAATAAACCATCACCTGTCGAAGATTTAGTTTTTGGACTGATAATAGAAAAATGGGGTGAATATAAATGGTTGCATATAGGTGAACATCGATATACTCAATATGATGAAGACGAAAAGATTAAACCTTTCTAAGGAGAAAAAATGTTAAACGCAACAGACTACTACGAGAAACAAAACAAAAGCTTTAAGGCACCTGGTCAATGGGTTGCTCTTAAGGATACAAAAGCAATGATGAAAGATGCTGGAGAAAAGATTGCCTTCTACAATAAAAAAGGCGACACTTACTATTTTTCAGACATTTTGATGGAAGAATATAAGAAAAACTTCAGCAAGAAAAAAGAAGAAGTTAAAGAAGTAAAGAAAGATAAAACTTCAGAAAAACAATGGTATGACCTTGTTTGGGAAAAGTATCAAAAATCGTTTAGTGATGCTGATAGGTTTTATTTAGAAGAGAAGATGCTGAGTATTCTATTAGGATTTAATCAAGAACGTCTCAATAAACAGTTTGGAGTGAAGGATTTTTGGTCAGAAGCAACTCCAGTAGTAAAAGAAGTCTTATGCAGTTTCTTAGCTGTGTTTATTATTGAGATACAAGGATACGGGTCAAACCCAGGTAAATACTACTATGGTAATGTAATAAACAAATACAGTGATGCTCTATCAAGACACTTAGTTATTAACCGAACTAAAGTTATCTTCAAGAATGATAAACATCAAGTGCTCTTAAACAACAGATTAGACTTCGTGAAGGTGGATGTATGAAAAAAGAAGAAGTTATGCTCGCATTTGCTGAGATTAATCAACAGTTGCAAGAAGCATCTATCAGTTTTGAAGAGTTTCTAATGGAAGAAAAGGTTACTAAGGGACGAGACTTTAGACGTTATCTAAGAAGCATTAGAGATACGTGTAAGGAAACTATCAGTAAATCACAAGATTACGAAAAAACATTGAGAGAGAGTAAAAAGAAATGATAGCAAACATAGACGTAGATAAGCTCGTAGACTTATTGATTAAATACAAAACACAAGTATCATACCTTGCAGCATTTATTTTATGTGCTGGATGCTTCATAGGTGGAAGACTAACCTCACAATGTCCTCCTAAATCTGAAGTTTGTATGGCAGAAGAAAAAACTATTCTTGGTCTAAGAGCAGAATTATCAGGTAAAGATACAACACGTGTCGAGATGCTTAGAAAACAAAAAGACGAAGATAGAAAATCCTGTGATGAGAGAGTTGAACAGGCAAAACAAGACCAAATGGCTTCTAATGATTTCTTACAATGTTCAGATATCTGTGCTCTTTACAATCAATGCCTAACAGCAGGAAGATGTGATTTATAATGTTTAACAGAATAATGTCTGCGATACTTTCTCTTTCTTTATGTATGAATACAGTATTCGCACAAGAAATAAAAACAGACGCTGCTTGGGACTTATCTGATACACCTATGGTATGGTCTCCAGAGAAGAAAAAGCTAAAGTTTGGAGATTTAGAGTTAGAAGTATGGGTATTACCACAATCACGAATGACAGCTCCAGTTGCAGGATATCTTCTATTTAGAAATGATGTAAGTCAACTTTTGCAAAGAATGAATAACATACAAGTTAGGATTGATGAAGTTATCAGTGAAGAAAGATATGCTTGCGATATACAACTAAAAGAAAAAGATGCAAGCTGTATTAGACAACAAGAAGCATTACAAGCTAAGTTTGATGAGCAAGTAAAAACTATTAAAAGACTTAATGGTGATGTTGATGATAGAGATGATACTATATTTTACTGGCAGTTAGGCACAGGAGGAGCAGCAATCTTAGCATTGTCTTTTGGTTTGTTTGCTATATCTAAATGAAGAAACTAATAAAAAGTAAAGATAGAGTTAAAGAAAATGGAGAAGTATTTACACCACCTAAGTTAGTCAATGAAATGCTTGATAGATTACCACAAGAGATGTGGCAACCGAATAAAAACTTCTTAGACCCTGCTTGTGGCAATGGTAATATGTTAGTAGAAGTTGTTAGAAGAAAAATAAATAATAAATCTTGTCCTATGCAGGCATTAGCAACAACATACGGTATTGACATAATGGAAGATAACGTTATTGAGTGTAGAGAAAGATTATTAGAATTTACTGATAGGAGCCCGGAAGCATATTATTGGGTAAATAAGAATATTAAATGTGCAAACAGCTTAGAAGTAGACTGGGAGGAGTTATTTGAATGAAGTTCTCAGTCGTATGTATGAACCCGCCTTACTTAAGCAAGCAAATGGTCTATCTGAAGTTTTTAAAGAAAGCACAAGATTGCTCTGAACAAGTATTAGGTCTACATCCAGCAATACCTTTTCTCGACCAGCGTAGTAAAAATAGATGGACTGATTTAATAACAACTTTCAGTAAAGAGTTAGATTACATTAGAGTAATAAACAGTAAAAAATCTTTTGTTGATGTAGATATCCAGAGTATTCTGTGTATAACGCACTTCAAAGATAATAGTAATGGTTTAGTCTATGAAAACGATTTAACTGGGATTAAAACTGTATTACCACATAACAATCCAGACTTATACACAAACCACTTAGGTTATAACGACTTATGGAATAGGTTTTGGTTGCTGCAAGAAGAAGATAGTATATTAAAATGGAAAATACCTAAGAAACATAAACTTACTGATGGATTTGTTGTTGAGTTAAGTCTCGTAAGAGGTAATATACATAAGGATGGTAATAGAAAGTTTTTTAAACCAGACATATTCTCATACAACCCATCGTATATGGAACCTAAGCCGGCTGCAGAAACACAAAGCAGTAATAAAAATAAGTTTTGGTTTAAGACTAAATGGGAAGCAGAACAATTCTGTAAGTATTTAAACACTCCATTTGCAAGAGGGATACTGGGAATATCTAAGAGAGACTATAATCCTAAATACAGTAAAACACCTGCAATAGATTTAACGAAACCTTTTACTAACGCATCATTATACACAACCTTCAGTCTAACTCAAGCAGAGATTGATTTTATAGATTGGATATTATCAAAATGAAGCTTGACTGCATCATCACAAACCCTCCTTATCAGTTAGGTAAAAACAAAAAGTTTTACCAACAGTTTATTGATAAGTCATTAAGTTATACGGATAATTTACTTTGTTTATGTCCAGCAACATTCTTTAACAAAGATGCACAGAAAAAACTTAAACACTCACCTAAATGGATAAAAACATACTGTTCAGAAAAGCTATGGGGTATTATGACAACTCACGTAGCTTCTTTTTATTTTGGCAGTAAAACTCAAACGTTTATTTACGAGGATGATGAGAATAACGTCTGTTTAACTTTAGACTGGCCACTAACCTTTTCTATAAGAGACGATAAAAGTATTAAGCTAAATACAACACATAAACACTTAAAAAAAGAAATAGATAAACTTACACAAATAAAACCTTACACGGGCAAAGGACATAGAGAGTTTGTTGCTGTTAAAGATAATGTGCATATCTATCCAGTCTATTTAAGCTCTCGAAAAGATAGAAGATGTGTATGGAGTAGTAAAGAAATGCCTCATCAATTTGAAGGAAAACTAATACTCCCACATATATTTGCTCCCGGTGAAGACTTATATTGTGAATGGAGTGATACAAAAGGTGTTGGAAGATATGGTCAATATTTTTTATGCAGTCAATCAGAAAGCAAAAACATTCTAAAGTATTTACACTCAGACAAATATAAGCTTGTTGATAAATACACAAGAAACGGCAGATATGCCAACATTAAACTCCCTAAATGGGATTGGAGTAAAGAATATGAAGTTTGACTGCATCATAGTAAATCCACCATACAACGGTAATCCTTCAGCAAGAAGATTTAATAAAGCAGACGATACGAAGCGTAGCACACCTAAGTCTATATGGGCAAAGTTTATGTTTAAGGCTTTTGATAACTGCAAACATCTACTTTTCTTAGGCCCAGATAAATGGCGTGGAGACTTACAGTTTTATTTAACATTTAAAGGGGGAGTAAATAAAAACAGAGGTAATAAAGGCGAATGCTGGAAGCTAAAAGAAAAGCTTATGGGCAAACGTGGTCTAAAATATATAAAGTTTTATGGTGATAGAGTATGGGATGATGTCAAAGCCTCTGTAGATATACTCCATTGGCACGAGGATTACTCTGGTTTAACAGAAATAGATACACTGGATGGTTTAATCACATTAGACTTAAAAGATTACTGGGATAAGGGAAACTGGGTAATCCCGAGTAGAGATATATGGCATACACATAAAGCACTGATAGATAGACTTTATAACTGGGGAGTAGATAACAAAATATATATAAGAAAAACTTTTACTGGATTAGATGTAAAGGATAAGTCTAAACCTAAAGGCAACTATAGATATGCACACGGAGTGCGTTGGTATAAAGACGAATGGAAATGGAAAGAAGAAGCACACATACATCAATCACATCCTAAAGTCCTTATCAGTATGATTAGAAAACCCAGAGCTCTATACTATAAAGACTGCGGTGTAGGTGATGCTATGCACTACTGTTTGGTTGCTGATAAAATAGAAGGAGATAAAATAGTAGATATAATACACAGCGACGATATGCAAGAAGTCTATAGACTATTTGGTATAGAAGGAGGCGACCCTGCACAACCTCCATATTGGATTTATAAATGGCTTAAAATTTAATCTACAAAACTTTTTTTATTTTTTTTTACTTTTTTTGAGATGTTTCTACATTAGCAGTATATATAAGATTAAGAAACCTAAAAACTAAAACGAAAAAAACTTAACACAGGTTTCGGAAAGATTAAAAAAATGAGTAATACATCTAAAGAACTTCTATTCGGCACGACATCTAACAACATAACAAAATGCTTTAAAGGTATGGCTTTATGCCCAATGGCTTTACGCAGACTATTTGATAATAAAATCGCTGAAGATGGTAAAATACACTGCATCTATAAAATCGTTGACCGCACAAACAACTTTGAATACTACGGTAAGATAAACACACACTCTTTCGCTAAGTTTAAGAAATACGTTGGAAGCGGAAGTCTACTACGTTTCTTCATCAAAGAAAAAGGCATTCATAACTTTGAGCAACACCTTGTAGAGTTTTTCGAAACAGCTTGTGAAACAGAAATCCGTGAGCGAGAGATTGTTGATGCAGACTATTTAAAAAGCGCTGATACATACAATATGGCAATCGGAGGTAATAATCACTTCAAAGAAGAGAGAAAATGTTTTCACGATAAAGAAACAGGAAGAACCTTCAACTGCTCTGCTCACGCTCGTGATAGAATACTCAAGACGTGGAATAGAATGGAAGTTGGTCAAAGTGATGACTACACAAACAGCTCACATTGGATGAACGGAACAATGCAGAAAGTTGCACGCAGCAATAAAGTAATAAAACTAAATAGATTACATAACGAACAATACGAAGAGATAACCGCACCAACAAATCAACTCCTTCAGTATCTCAACTTAGGATGGGAAGTTAAGTCAACAAAACTATGGATACACAAACCTGACCAACAAGTTTATCGTAGAGGAGAGAACTGGAAACAAATCAGCAGTAAAACAGCTAACGTTATGAAGTTTGTTATGCAAGGATACGTACCCGGTAGACCTCCACGCTTCGAAGGCGCTGTTGTAGATAAAAACTTTTACCACAGAAAACAAAAAGCATTAAACAAAGCAATGTAATCATCTATACTATAAATCTGAACTCCGACTTTTACCTTAAAAGCTTCTCAAGTTATTCGTAATAGGTTATATAATATAACCATCTTGGGAAGTCTTTCTCTGGAAGCGTTGGTAAGTTTAAGTATTCTTCGCACGGAAAAAAGCTCATTTCGAAAGATTTGGGCTTTTTTTTTACTCAAAATCAGTCATTTAGACTATTTACACTAACATAGCTGTAAAACTTTAAGGGTGGATTTTATATTATCGTAGATAATATATTTAAAAGTGAAGCATACAAAAGAATAACGTTTTTTTTACAATATTTATAAATTTATAAAAGAATATGATATTTACTTAATAGAGGTCCCAAAATGAGTGAGCAAGTAAAAGTTAAAGATACGATTAACACTGATAAGAAAACTATAGAAGAAAGCGCTAAGCTAAGCGGTAAGTCTGAACAAGAGATTATCAAAGGTGAAGACTACGTTTCTCCACTACAACATCCGGATAAGCTAAATGCACTTATCAGGGATTTAGAAGTGCCTTCTCAAGTAAGAGGTCATTTAAGTAGAGGAGATAAGGAACGCTGGAAATCTGTTGTTGAGCAACTTCTTGTAAGAGGTATCAAGTCAAGTCGTAAAGTAGCTGCTATTACAGGCTTAACTCACGTTGCTGCTAATAACTATATTAAAGAGATAAAGGACGAATGGCAAAGTGATTTAACTCCAGGTAAGGTCAACGTTAGAAGAGAACAACTTTACGGAGAGAATGAGAGAATTGCAGACTTTTGTTGGAATATGATACAAATCGACCCGTTAGCAAGAGAAGTCCCATCTTATCTGAAGATTATAGGAGAAACAAATACTCGTCGCAGTAGATTAGTAGGTGCAGAGCAAATCACATTAGCAGTTGGGCAAATAGAAACAAACCATATTGACACTAATATCATTCAAACCCAAGCTGCTGCTAAACTCGGCGTACCAGTTATCGCTCTAAAAGAGTTAGGAGAAACTATTGCGGCTAAGATGATACTACCTTTAGATGAAGAAAGCAGCAAAGAAGATGATGAAACAAACAGCGAAACAAACAGCAATAGTGAAGACAACAATGAAAATAACACTCCCAGCTGATGTTTGGGTCTTAGCAGAGAGCGATGAACCCATAAAACACCATATCAGCACACAAGAAGACTTGGACGCAACTTTATGCATAGCAAGCACTTGTGGATGGAAGATAAAATACAAGAACAAAATAATATTCGAATAACTCTATTCTCCCCGGGAGCGAGTTAAGTTAAGTTATTATATTTATTACAAACAAAAAAAAGGAGACAATTATGAGCGATGATGCTTACGTAGAACTATATACAGGTAGGAGAAGTTAAAATGGCAATATACAATCAAATCTGCAACAATGAAGAATGTGAAATGTCTATTTTCAGCCATACACGCAAGATGAGTGAAATAGATAATGAGATTAAATGTCCACTCTGCGAATGTGTAGCACCCAGAACAATGCATATGCCAGCTTTTCACTTAAAAGGCTTCGGTTGGGAACGTGATAGTTATGGCACGGCAGATGCTAAAGGTAGACCAATGCACGCTACGAAGAGACTACAAAGCTATACTTCATCTACAGCAAGTAAAACACATAAAAAGTGAGCATCCACGTTTAACCACGTTTAATCAACACAAGTCTATATGATAGTTTATATATGTAGATAAAAAGATTTAACAGACAACAACGTCGATAACATTAAGACATTAAAACTTTTTTTAAAAAAAAATGCACAAAGTTTGGTTTTTTACTATAATAATTGATATATATCTATATAAGATATCGAAACAGGAAAATAGATAATGTCAAACAAAAACCTTAAAGCAGATTTAAAAGAAATATTTGCAATGAAGAGAGCACCGAAAGATATTCGTACTTTTGATGTAATGCGCCACGTATATGATATGCATCGCAACGATTTAAAAAATGAGCGAGACATTTTTATCTCAACAAAACATCTCAAGAATATGAATATCAATCAAAACGTTTCTAAACAATACTTCGATACTTTCGTAGAGTGGGACAACAACGAATATACATACACAAAGGGATTATGCAGAACTATCAAATGTTTTACACAACCTTTCGTGGATTTATACAACAAATACAAAGATTTACCAATATCAGATGTTGTAGTTAAATCTTATTCTCATTCTACTGAAGCTATTAAGTCTAACTTAGATGAGTTAAACGTAGCATCAAATAAAGCTTTTGGTGAAGATACGCGAGACTATTACACGAGCACTCCGAACTCACCCTTTAGAAAATATCATCCTCTACAAAACACTAAACGTGCTGATAGGGAATGGCTCTTCGAAGGTAAATGGGATGTAGACATTACTTCTTGTAATGGAAGCATTGCTTGGCACGAACTAAATCTTGTTGATAGTGATAACCAAATGGCATATCTCTTAAATCCTGAGTTTTCTGATGTCTTAATAAATATGCTGCAAGATGCATTTAACTGTGATAGAGCAAAAGCTAAAGAATATCGCTGCATACTAACTTCAGACTATAAAACATTATACGGTGTAAAATGGTTTGATGATTTACACTGGGAAATAAACAAAAGAGCTTGGAGTAAGTTTAAGACTGTTTCTCATAACGGGAAAGAAGTTAAGATTGATACTCTTCATAAATACTTTACTCACGTAGAGCAAAACATTATGCAAGGCGTTAGCTCAATGTGTGATGAAGTTTTAAGAATACACGATGGTCTAATCTCAAACACTAAACCAAATAAAAACTACGTAGACTATAACGGCAATAGATACACACTTAAAGTTAAGCAAATGGGAGAAGCATAATGAATAACATTAAGAAGAAACATCCAAGCGAAATACTATTTCAAGAACGCGGTGGAGAACTAATCATCTGGAAGTTTAAAGGCAATAAACCTCACTCAGACTTAATGCAAAGTATATTTGTAAAATCACAATATATCAGCTCACAAGGTGGTCACCAATGGGAAATGCTTACAGATGGTCAAACACATATCGTCAATCCAAATCGTATGGTTATCTGGGATGTTCAGTCCACATACGAAGAAGAATGGCGCGCTGGTGAAGAGTTAAGAAATAAACAACAAGAAGAACTGATGCGTAAGCTAATGCAAGAAAGAGGCGTAGTCCTTAAGGGTTTAAACAAATGAGTTGCGGTAAAACTGTTGTTGACTACGTTCTCGGCATATGTTATTACATCCCTTGTGATTATGCTGAAATGTCTATGGATTATTTTGAAAAACTGCAACTATTAGGGATTGCAGGTTAATATGGATTTATCAGACATAGCAGTAGGGGATTGGGTTTGCGGAGTAATAACGCATAGGAATATGGGGCAAGATAGAGAGATTGTTGGGATAGTAAAACACTTTGTCTCAACAGGATACCCAGATTTAGACTTCGTACATATTCAATGCCCAATCTATAGAGAAACTTTCGTAGTGCGCCAATCAAACATTATCAGGCATAAAAAATCTACACCCGTCGAGTAGTCTATTTATTTTCATTTTTTTTTAATATTTTTATACATTTTCTGGTTTTGTTATATACTTAGTAATGTGAAAAACAAAAATACATTTTCACGAAGGAAATCAAAAAATGAAAAACATACAAATTA
>Ga0098046_1000241_pt1 | contig 20306 bp, 21 predicted proteins | sample 11BtaG_FD_77067 | JGI IMG/M metagenome (GOLD analysis project Ga0098046, IMG submission 77067) | Marine viral communities from the Subarctic Pacific Ocean - 11B_ETSP_OMZ_AT15265_CsCl metaG | ecosystem: Environmental > Aquatic > Marine > Oceanic | place: Pacific Ocean | collected 2015-01-16
AAGCAGCTACTATAACATCATACTCATTAGCTGACTCTACAGCATCATCAAAAGCTCCACCAGATGTTACAAAAGCAGCTCCATCAGTAAAGAGTCCATCTAGATTTGGACTAGATCCATCTCCATTTAGAATCTCAGTATCCTCTACAGAAAGTACTTTATTAGGTACTCTTGCAGCTAGATAAGAAGATAGACCAGCTGTATCACTCAAAAGCTCATCAGTTACTTTCATAAAAGTTCCAATCTTCTCCATATTTACTGAAGTTGCAGTTACATCAAAGTCAGACTGTCCTAGCGCTGATCCTTGAGCTGTAGCAGCTGCATTGTCAGTGTAAGCAGATTCTTTAGGGAATCTTACAGTTTGAGCATCAGTAGATCCATTAGGAATCAATGATCTGATATGGACTTTTCTAGATGGATCAAATTTGAAATCTTCGATCACTTGCTCTCCAGCGACTACACCAGTAAAGGTATTAGCCATTGTCATATCAGATGACTTTAGCTCAAACCTTGCTCCATTGTGAGTTCCTTTTCTGATTCCCTCTAGGGCGCCATCATTGACAGCTTTCTCTATTTGACCTTTAAAGGATAGTTTCATAGATGACTCAGCATCTTTTTTGGCTGCTATTTCTACAGCATCCATTCTTTTAGTTTGCTCATCAAATTTAGCGACAAACTCATTAGATAGGTTTTGGATTTCAGATTTTAGTACGCCATCAATTTCATTTCTAGCGTTATCTTTAATCTGTCCAGAGGCCTTCTCTATTCTCTCATCGACAAGATTTCCGATCTTGTCTAATTGATTTTGAATTTCAGACATTTTAAATTATTTTAAATTATTATACACTTGAGTTAAAAAATCTAGCTCATCGTTTTTAACTTCTATCGGCTCTGTAACTTCTACAGTTGGCAGGGTGAATGTTTGAAATATTCCTTTGAGCTTATATATTTCAGCTTCTAGGGCAAAGCCTAGATCATCTGAGATATTTCCTTTTCTTAGCAGCTTAGCAATTTTATCAAATCTATCAGCTACTTTAGTCGGATCATAGTTTCCTTTGTGATCCATTATTTTAGCCTCATCATTAGCGGCTAGAGTTACTGCAGAAACCTCAAAGAGCTTGACCTCATAGATCTCTCTCTTATTCTGAGCATTCATTTCTTTTCTTACTGGCATAATCCCAACAGAGTTCTCAGTGATCACTCCAGCCTTGATTAATTCCATTACATCTTTTCCCAGAGTAGTCTTGGCTATCTCAGCCTCAAAGACTAATCCCTTCTGATCCTCTTCTAGCAATCTCATTTTGCCTATTGGCTTATCCATTTCATGCTGATAGAGATACTTGACTCTGGAGCCATTCTCTGAAATTGTTTTGAGGTAGGCGCCTTTTCTAATTATGTCCCCATCGGAATCAACGTTATCAAAAACAGAGGCATAGCCTTTAACTATTCCAGCTTTATCATCTGCATCAATTAGCTCCCCCATGGGAGCTTGTTTAAATAATATATTTTTCATTTTACAAAGATATTAATATTTTAAAAATCTGCACTGTCTGGTAATTCGACATAATCACTGTCTGGCTTATGCGCTCCACCAAAAGGAATAATAGGAAATTCTTGATCAATAATATTTTTATCCTTAAACATCTTTCTGTTTTTATTTTTTTCCCAGTATCTCATAAGCATTTCAGTAACTTCTACAGACATTGGTCTAGGTGAATCACTTGTAAAATATTCAGCTACAGACTCAGCTATAACCTCTTTTTCATTAATAGAGCCATATTCAGAAAGCTCATCCCTTATGTATGTGTTATGTGTAAACTTACCTGATCTGTAATCTTTACCTTTTAATCTATACTTCTCATATAATCTCAGAAATTCTTTTTCTTTATGAAATTCTATTTCATAATCTATAGCATGACCTAACTCATGAGTAGGTGTGTGCGCTGGACTTGATGCGCCCTTGCTCCACCATTTTTCATCTTCTAACCTTTTACCAGTAGATGATGCCCTTTCAAAATTATCTTTGCTTTTATGTATTATCCCCCTATACTTACTAAGATCTACATTTACATTAAAAAGCGGATGCTTATAGCTTGAATTGTAGTGATGATAGGAGGCTACTGTATTACTATTTACTTTTGAAATTCGTAAATTTTTCTTAATCAATGACTTGATTCTTTTAGAATATGCTTCATATCCCCATCTATCAGCTTGTCTATTAAATGCTGTGCTTTTTAAGTATTCATCAAATATATCTCTGACTACATCATTTCTAAATCCTTTAATTCCACTAAAATTATTAAGTTGTAAACCTTTAAACTTGTCTTTTATTTTAGCATAAGCATTTATATAGTTTTCTACTATTTTTAAATCTACCCCATCAAAATTTGAATATTTGCCGCCTAACTTATTTACAAAATAATCAGACGCCTCTTTTCTGTTTTTAAATGTTAATTTGACAGATTCAGCTGACTCTCTTATAGGCGCTACAGGATCTGGCTTCCTAGCTGTTACTATCTCATCTCCTATGAGCTGGCTAGTTCTGGCGCTTACTCCTCCTCCTAAACCAGTAAGAGAAACTCCTTCCCTAACTTCTGCTCCCTCTTTCGGATATACAGCTACAGAGCATCTACAATTCACAATATTATGAGCTGAGGCTCCAGATCTAAAGTCAGCTGGCTTTTTCATTTGTACCACCCTACCAAGTTCTGGAACTGCAAAAGTCTGATCAAAGCCTACTACTTTGCCATTCATATTTAGGTGATCAGATTTGTCTCCTCTATTGAATGACCTAGTTCTCCCATCTTGGGAGCTGATCCATTCTTTTACTAGACTAGCTTTAGGAAATATATCCTGAGCTGATTGCATTATTCCCTCATTAGCTGCTGAGGTTGCCTCAGTTCTTACGATCCTTTGAGCTTGATACTCAGTAATACCTTTGAATCTATTCTGTAGGATCCTGCCTTGCTGCTTCCTACCCAGAGACTGAAACTCTGGATCTTTAAATAAGTTACCTATGTTTTTTTTAAGCTCTTTTAGAGCAGTTCCAGCCACTATAGATATTTTACTTCCAGCTTCTGTCTGCCCTATCCTTGAGAATGTTGTCCGCCAAGTAGATTCATTTCCAGCCTGCTTCTCCAGAAACTTATCAAAGCTCCTAGCATACCACTTAGCAAAGTCTAAGCCTACCTCCTCATAAAGTTCTATGTATAGATTTTCTATATCTGGTCTTTGAAATAGTGTAGTAAATTCTCTCTCAGATCCAGTATTTAAAAAAGAATCAACCCCTTTGAAGTATTCGCCTTTAAGGTATCTCTTCCATCTAGAGACTTGCTTCTTCTCATTGAGTTCTAGCCTTCCTAAAAAGGCTTCCCTCCATGATTCTTTGAATTTTTTTGTATTAAGTTCCACCTAGTCATCTTGATTAGCTGATCTATTTCTCTCTACAAAAGAAAGCATAGCTCTGCCTCCCCAAGCATTGTACATAACATAGCCCTTATCATTCCAAGGAGTTCCTCTAAACTCTTCAGCTATTTCAGCATTCTGCTCATGCCTTCTTAAAAAGCTGTAGATCTCATTAACATCAGACTGGCTCAATGGGCGCCTTGCTGCTAACTGTCTGGCTCTAGCCCATCCAGTATCAGTTCCCATCTTACCCCTTAGTTCATACTTATCATCCCAGTCTAAAACTCTCTGAGCATTATTAGTAGCGCCTTGAGGATAATTATCATACTTCTTATTTTCTACTTCTTTTTTTGATGACAATGAATGAGCTTCTGGAAGTAGATCAGTGTCATAAGCTGTAGATCTAAACCTCCCACTCCTTAAAGCATAGAGCAGCCCATTGACTCTTCCTAGCGCCCACTGCTGTTCATTGCTTACGTTCGGCCTGACTGAGCTGGGATTAGTTCTGTAAGCTCCTATCCCTCTAACAAAGGATCTGGCCAGCATTGAATAAGTAGCTCTCTTTGCTGGATCATCTCCATACTTCTCATTATGATCATCCACTTTGTTTCTAAGAGCTGTCTCCATATTAGCGCTTATTTTAGGCGCCTTTAATTCCATATCATACATTTCATAAAGAGCATCATCAAAATCCATGTGATCCTCTTCTGAGGCTCTATCTGTATAATACTCATCCAGCCTCCCCTCCTTAGCTGCCTCATACTCCTCATGAGTTTCAAAAGGCATATATACTGTGTTGCCATCGTGAAGGTGTTGGTGATAACCGCTTCCTCCCATTTGCTCAGCTCTATCTCTAGCCTCTCTTATTGTGGTGAATACATCATTCATACCCCTCACTTCTGTCTTTTGCATTTTCTGCTCTTCTATAAGATCAGCTATATCATCAATATCACTACTAGGATCTAAAGGAAGTAAGTTGGCTGGAATGTAATACTGATTCATTTTATCAGCCTCTTCATCTACTCCGTAATTCATAGCAGCTCTTTTCTCATTCGGAGTCAGCCACCAGCTCTGAGACATTTGTCCCACTATCTTTTCAGTCTCCTCCTGTAGTTCTGGAATGGCGCTAAAATCAAAATCTATATATAGCTTATCTCCATACTTAGGAGTAAGCCATCTATTAAGCTCTTCTCTGATCTTAACCATTTCAGGGATTACAGCGTTCTGATATAAGGCTTTCTTAGCCTCTTTCATATTGTTGTATGTAGCAGAATCCGTATTATTAAGAAGTTGAACTGGTATATTGTAGATATTACAAAGATCTTTTATAGTTGCATTGTACTGCTCGATCAAAGATAGATCTGAGGCATTGAGTCCAAAGTTTACCCATGATAATTTTTTGGGAGTTATAATAACATCCCCAGCATTATTTGATCCTTGATAGGTATTTCTAAACTTATCCTTTAGCTGTTTAGCCTGTGATTCTGTTATATCCCCTTCATCAGACACCAGCATCCCTCTAGCTGTTTGATTCTGTAGATATTTTACTCCAGTAGTTAGCGCCTCATTATTAGCATCCATAGATCTAAGTCCTGCTTTTAATGGACTCATCCCATAAAGATGAGACCCAGAGCCATCATAGTAAGGATTATAATTCTTTATATGACAGATCAGCTCAGCTGGTATTTTGTATGTCCCATTATATTCTAGAGTATATTCTTTGACTGGCTTCATTAAGCCTCCACTATGTATCTCTACTACCTGACTAGGCAAAACATAAAGCTCCTGAAACTTTCCTGTATTCTGCCCTGTCTCTGGAGCTATCCCATAGATGTATCTATTTCCTGTAAGTGATCCAAAAGCTACTATCTCCTGAATCCAGCTAGTATAACTCTGTGATGGATTTGGTCTGTCTAGGATTTGATGCAGCTCAGTATCATCTACTTGTACTAGCGCCTTTTTATGTACTATCTTAGAATTTAAAAGACTAGAGCTGTCATATATCCCAGAGGTTAAAGACTTATATCTCTTGAGTTCATTGTCATTCTTTACCTCATAAACCTGAAAAGGAATAGTAGAGGCTGTCTTACTTAATAGATTTACTAAGGAATATATAGTAGAATTGAATCTGTACCCCTTATTGATGTAAGTATCATCATTCTCTGTAGAACTTATTAAGTTATTTCCTATATATCTATAGACTAATTTATTATATGCTTCATTGGTTGCTTGGGAGCTTTTGCTTATAGCACCCCTAAATCTATCAAAAATTCCCATTAAATTATTTTTTACAAAAATATAAATTAAATTACAAAGAAGCTGGATCTATCTCCCCATACTGTATAAACACAATATCTCAGGCTATCATGCAAGTGATTCCATTTATCGCATGGCTTATTTATTATAGTTCCATCTTTTAAAACATCCCAGAGATAGTTCTCATACTCTTTCTTAAAGTTCTTAGACTCTACAGATAAATGTATATTAAATTCCTTTAAAAAGCTTATTCCAGCATTAATAGATCCTTGACCTTTTTTACTGGCCTTATACATATTGCCTACTTCATCTATCCTCCTAAGCTCTTCTCCACTCTTTGGCTCTGCTGAATCATAGATACATAAAGTGTCTTTATACCCTAGATCTGATATATACCTAGATAGATCTCCATTTGTCATTCCTAGCCTGTAGCATACCTCATGCACATAAAGATCCCCACCCACTCTTCTGACCTCACAGACTGCTGCTGGATCATTTGAGTATCCAAAGTCTATCCCTAAATAAACCTCATCAGTCTCTGGAAAATCTCTGTAATCTAAGAAGTTCCAGTTATTAAATATCTGGCGCTGACTAAATACAGCTCTCTGACCTTCTCCAAAGACCCTATAAAAATCTGGATCCTTATCCTTTAGCGCCTCTATACTTCTTTTTATATTATCAGATAAAAACTGATTATCTCTGTATGTCGTTATCCATTCATCTGTTTCCTCTTCTGGCAAATCATATAGCCAGCTAGTTACATCAGATGGATTATAAGTAAATATTAAAAACTGCTCTGTTCTTAAATCTATCTGTCTGAAGTCCTCTTGAGTAAGCTCATTAGCTTCCTCTAAAAGGGCTACATCTCTTTTTCTACCTCTTATTTTCTGAGCCATATCTAAAGAAATAAAAGATAATGTAGATCCTCTATAGGTAAATGTATTCTCAGCTTTGTTGTGATCACCCTCCCAGTAGATATTAGTCTCCTGAAGTATTTGGATCATATCTCTCATTACTGATCCTCTTAGACTCGGTAGAGTCTTTCTCACAATATCAATTAACAAAGGTTTGTCTGTGGTCTGTAATAAGTAGGCAATAAACTGGCAGCAAGCCCAAGACTTTCCAGATCTGGATCCACCACTATGTACACGATATCTTTTATCAGAGTGTAGTAAATCATAAAACTGTCTATTTAAATACTGCTCTACTCTTTGCGTTCCGCTGGCTTCCATTCAATCAGTGTAGATTCTATTGCGCCTTTATGTTTTATCTCAGTTCTAGTTCCTGACAACCTATGAGACTCTTCCTCTGTAGCTATCATTTTCATAGCTGCTATCTGTAAGGCATTAGATTCAGAATCAATCCAATTAGAAAGCATCTTAGTTTTTTTACCTATTCTCATCTCCTCCACAGCCTTTTTTATAGTGTCAGATTTGTGTAATTTATGATGATAAAAAGTCTCTCTACTACAAGGCAAAAAAGCCACTATATGCTCAATAAACATCAGCTTATTTTTCTTGATTGCTGCCAGAGCTTTCTTCTCAAGTTCTTTAGTATCGTATGCCATTATACATCAGTAAACCAGTTAATATTAATTCCAAAAAGTAATATAAATATTTCTATTGTATGCTTTTTAAAAACACCCAGATCTATATCATCAGTCTCTGAGCTATAATAATTAGCTCCCAATACAAGTCCCATAATCGGATAAAAAGTAACCTCTCCCATTTTTTAAGTTTGTACAAAGTTAATTAATCTATTTCAGTTATTATTACTTTATTGTTTTCTCCCATAGTTCTATAGAAACCTCCATTCTTAAAATCTGGAGCTATTTCAAAAACTCCTTGAGTTCCATTTTCTCTTCTTTTTACTTTCTGCACATGAACCTCTACAAGATCTGAGCCATACTTAGTCCTATTATTAAGTTTTCTATAAACAGTAATATTTGAAAATGACTTATTAAAAAAGTCAGATGATCCAGAAATATCATAAGGAGTAGGCACTTTATATGTGCCATTAAAATATTCCATTTTTCTGGGATGCGCCACTAGAAATAGATGGGTATTTGTTTTCTGACAAAACTGAGTTATCTGTCCAAGCATCTTAGAGATATAGCTAAGATCATACTGCTGATCATGCTGCAGCATATTCCAAGGATCTATCACACAAATATTAATCCCTTTTTGGAATACCAGCTCTCTAAATCTATCTAAGATATTTTTTAAACTGATATTTTCAATGTCAATCTTAATGAAGAAAAAATGATCTTCTATAAATGTCTTTGTTTGTTGTAGCATTTCTTTGCTGCAGTCTGTAGAGTTTATTTTATTAGCCAGCCTTCTAATATGCGCCTCATAGGGAAATGACTCTGGACTAAACATAGCTATTTTATGATCATGCATTAGCGCCATATTAACGCAAATTTGATCCAGTACATCTGACTTTCCTGAGTTTGGGATCCCTGTTATTGTAGTCCACTCACCCATCATTACTTTAAAGTTGGCATCAGCTCCCATTCCTATGGAATAATTTTTAACTCCATTACTATTCCAGTTTAAAACATTATCCCAGATAGTATCTATGTTTAGAACTCCCTCCAAGGGAAAGCTTAATGGATTCTCTAATATTTCTCTTAAGACTTTTGATCCACTTTTAACTAAGACTTCATTAGCATCTTTAAAATCTTTAAAATCTAAATACTGACATCTATACTGTCCAAATCTTCTAGCTAGTTCATGTCTAAGTGATAGCCCAGCTGAATCGTTATCAGTACATATAATTATATTCTCTATGTCTTTAAAATATTCCCAGCTGTTGTCTAAATATTCTAATCTCTGGGAGCCTTTAGAGGCTCCATTAGGCACAGAGCAAACTGTATAGATTCCACATTCGTTTAAACTTAAAGCATCTATTTCTCCTTCAGTTATGTAGACAGTTTTTGAGTCTTTGATGTTATCTAACCCATAAAAGATCAGCTCAGCTCCAGAAACTAATTTAAAATTCTTTTCACTGTCTCTGTATTTTACATTTATAAGCTCGCCCTCTCTGTAATAATTAAAATTAATAGCAGCTCTTTTATCTTTAGTTTGAGGAAAGTATTCTACTGATTCAGTGATTTTCCAATTCACTAAAGTACTTTCAGAGATACCTCTGCTCTCAAAATACTTTAAGATATTAGGCGATAACCCAGAATCATTTTTGACTGGTCTAGTGTATTCCTTTCTCTCTTTGATTTTTACATTTCCCTTCCAGCCACAATTATGGCAATTATATAGGCCTCTTAGAATGTCTACTGATAAGGATTTATCTGTTTTGTTTTTTCTAGTCTGTGAGCATTTTGGACAGACTAATTTCTGTTTAGAGGCATTTCCTTTAGGATATATGCCTATCTCTATAAAATCATTAAACATCTGTAATAGTAATTGTTTGAATTTCTAATTGTAATAAATCTGATTTTTTTACTAATAAACAGGCATCTTTTCGACCCCAGTTTTCTCTAGTGTACCATCTATAATATCTTTTAACTTTAGACTTTTTTGTAAATTTTCTAGCAAACTTAACTAAATCTTCTCTGAGATAAAAGACAAACTCCTGAAGTTCTATGTAATAGATAACTATGTATGTTGCTTTTCCTAAAAGCCAGCCATCATGACCATAAATTCCTTTAGCTTCTAGCCATACTGTGTTTTGATCCCTTCTACTTTTCACATCATAGGATTTATCTCCTATAAAAAAATCAATGTGCTGATATTTATTTTGATTTGTAGAAGATCTTTTAATAGGGCGCCTAAGCATCTTCATAACATACTCAAAAAGATCCTCCGCTTTTGACCCATCAGAGATCATTTTTTTTACTTTTTCAGTTTGTTTGATCATCGGTAGTTATATAATATATATATATTTTATTTTATTTATTTTATATAATAGCTTATATATATAATTATATATATTATATATATTATATACCAGAAGTAAGATTTTTAAGATTATCTAGAAACTTCATGAAATTCTGGTAAATAGTTAGAATTTGGTTTGTGGTAATATCTTGATCTCCAAATCTATCAAAAAGAACCTCCAGCAAAATTTCAAATTCATGCTCATTTGAAAAGCCTATAAAAGAATAATTTTCTATACCCTTAAAATCATTAGTAGCCGAAAATCTAATTCTCTGCCTATTTTGATCCCAGAATATCATTCTTTTTTTATACATCTTCTAGGTAATTATCTATTGATTTTAAAACTTCATCAAGTGAATTAGACCACATTACCTTCCATTTTCGATTCTCAAGCTCTCTAAGGCACTTTTTTTGACTCTCTGTAGGTTTGTTATACCCAGCTTTTAATTCGATGGCTAAGCCGCTGTAAATACCTCTTGGATCAAAAATCATTACATCTGGCATCCCAGCGACCACTCCCATCTTTTTTAATTTAAACTGTTCAAACTTTGATCTTCTACCTTCATTAGGAATGTGAACTGCAAAAGTTCCAGAATACTTTGTAGTGATATACTTCATTACAGACTCCTGCATTTTGTCCTCCTTGCCCAGATACTTCTCGAATGGGTTTGAACTCATATTTTAAATTATTTACAAAAACTATATCTTTATTATCTTTCTTAAAGTTCATACAAATTTCTAAAATATTACTAAACTTTAGAGCTAAGTCATCCTCAATAGATAAAAAATGATCTATTTCTTTTAAATGATGCAGCACTGTAGCATGATCAAATTTAATCCTATCTAGAGATTTCCCTAAACTAGCTAAAGATCTTACTGGATTTAGTTCTTTAAGTATTTTAAAGTAAATCCTTCGACCATCTACATAGTTTCTTCTTCTGGTTTTGTTTTGTATATCAATACCAAAATGATCGCAAACTGTCCTATAGACAAAAATATCTATTTCATTCATAGCTCTATACTTCCATCAAATAAAACATCTGAATCATTAAATCTTTTCTCTAATCCAGTTTCAATATATAACTTCCAATCCTCAATAGCTTGCAAATATCCAGCCCTACCTTCATCTATCTGATCATCATTTAAAGTAGCTACAGCTATTCTAAAAGGCGCCTTTTTTTCAATCCAGATAAATTTAAAATTTCTAGGATCTATCTCCAGCATATCACAATAAAAAGCAGCCTGCAGATGATAACCAAAAGACCTTACATGACTTCTAAACTCTTTTTTTCCAAAGCCTCTAGAATTGAATTGAGCTGTTTTGATATCTGATATAAAGTCTTGACCTTTCATATCTGGTCTTACTCTTACATTAAGACCTTGAAAATCTAAATAATGTGAAAGCTCAGCCTGACCTTCTAAATACTTTCTAGCCAGTTTTGCCATTTCATCATCTGACTCTATGGATTTTTTAACTCCATTGACAACAAAAACCTCATCTGTAGTAGCTACTATTTTACCCATGTTGCTGAGTTCTGCAAATTTTTCTTTGCCTGCTTTTGTTCGCCTATCTATTTTTTCTTTAGGTAGATAATAATTTTCATTAAACTCTTCAGGCTCTAAAATCATCTCATGGATCATAGTTCCCAGCCTATAAGCTGGTTTATCTTCATACTCTATTCTATTATGATCATAAACACTAGTGAGCCAAATTGATTTAAGCCCACTAGCGCTGATATAATTTTCTTTAGAATGATATTCTTGATTTGTGTCTTTTACTATAATCATAACTAAAAGGCAAAATCTGACTCATTATCATCTGTTTTGTCTACAGATACAGGATTATTACTATCTGGTCTTAAGACTAAAACATCAATGTTTTTATTGCTTTCTTTATCCCAAAACTGGACTGTAATATTTCCGCTTTCCCATTTAGCAGCCTGAACTAAAATCTGTTCGCCATACTTCTCATGTTTTTTGACTGCAGATGGATTTTTTAAAATTTCTTCTAATTCTGTTTTTTTGAGGTATCCCCAAAGTTTTTCTACTGGTTTGTTACTCATGATTTTTGTTTTTTAAATTTAGTTGATAGCCTATTTTTTTGTTCGGCTGTTAATTGAAAATTATTATATGTTTTAATCGCCAGATTATAATCATTAGCCTCAATCATTTTATCGAAATCCGCATCTGATATATAATCTTTCTCTCCAGTCCAAGCATTTATCCCTAGCCCATGCATTGCACAGGCTTTAACAGTTGCCCTCTGAATTGTATTCATCACATCTACAGAAGTGATTTCATCTTTGGAAATGGCTTTATTTCTGTTATCCATAATAGCCAGATCCACTGAATGATCCAGACCCCCTATAGATACTACCACAGTAACCCATCCTGAGTTATTATTAGTAAAGTAGTTTAGATTGTCTTTTTCATTTCTCACCACCCAATACTCTGCTGATGGATGATGTCTCTTTAAGAAGTCCCAAGCCTTAGACCAAGCTAAATAATCAAGATTGCCTTTCTTGTCAAAATGCTCTCTAACTGGAATTTTTCTTAAATTCTCGTAATAATTGTCCGTAATAGTCATGACTGAATCCTGTTTTTTTAAGGTTTAATAAATTATCAATAGTCCACCTCTTGGGATCTCTGATCCTAGAGTTTAATGTAGGCAGAGAAATGCTTAATTTTTCACATAAAAACTGCTTACTCAGATCAAGCTTTAGCATTTGGATGCTAAATTGCATGATTAACTTTTTTTTATCCATACACATTTAATTTATGCGAAGATAAAAAAATATCAGTTTAAATAAAATTATTTATAGAGTATTTTAAAAACAGAGCTGACATCATCATCCTGATTAGGTTGATGCATTATAATTTTATACTCATTTTTTTTAACTGAGTATTCCATATTATCAATAAAACAAGAGACTGGATCCTGCTCTGTTAGAAAGTTCATCCAGATTTTATTATGAAATGAAACTGGGATAGGCTCTCTATTATTATTATAAAAAGTCCCCTCATATCTTTTCACAAAAGTTCTATGATCGTTTAGCATTTCTTGAGTTATAATATCATCTATAGATCTTACAGTAGAGTCATTTCTAAAAGAAACAAAAGAACCAGCTATCCTTCCATCATGTTTAGTGTTTTTAAGTTCATTTGATAATATATTTTTGCCTGACTTGTAAGCTCCTGAATAAGTCTTAGACTCAAGAGATTCCTGACTCATTATAGCTGTTTTTCTTGTTTGGTTTATTTCAGATATTTTAAAATTATCAATAAACAACTGATTGAAATCACTGCTGTGAGCAGTAGTCATCATAGGCTTTCCTAGTCTTATATCTACAAAAAAACCACCAGTATAGTCTCCAGCATTGATGCCGCTGATTAACTCATGGGCTGATATTGGAGGCAGATCCAAGCTGAATTTTTGCCACTGGTTTTGATTCTGTACCTTGACAAAATCTCTCTCCCTTCTTATTGATGGATTAAAATTGTATTTCCATTTTTGCTCATCTTGATCAAAATCAAGATCATAAGTTGTAGAGGAGCTAATGAAGTAGTATTTAATTTCCATAGCAATCTCAATATCTATATCTGAATCTGTATCAGCAAAATAATCAAACTCTATCCTCACTGGGATCTTTTGACTTACCTCTGGCAGATTAGGTATATCTGCTTGATCTGGAGTTCCTGCTGTGCCTGCTGTGCCTACCATTAATTCATTTAGAGCTTTTGCAGCCGCCATAGTAGAGGCATTATTTGAATTTGAGCAAACTAAATAAGTATTTTTGCTAACAGGAAAAGGATTAGCTGTATTGTTTACTGGTGGACTTATAAACTCTACTCCAGTAATACCATAAGCCCAATTATAAGCTTTATATAAAAAATGACTGTTTGGATGTTTATCTTCATACTCATCAATCTCTACCTCATACTGAGCCTTTTTTACAGGCTTCAGGTATTCTACTATAAGATCATTGTTTAGAGGAATCAATGTGTCTGGAGCTACCAATAAAACATCTTCCTTTAGAATTTCTATGAAATTTCCATCCTTATCATAGCTTTTAAATTCTATAAATTCTTGATCACTATTTCTTAATAATTCTAATTGAGCTTCTCTTATCTGTCCCATAGTTTTTTAATTATTCACTAGCATATAGCCTTAATTCTACAACAATGCCAGACTCTATTCTAACAATATGCCTAATATTTCTTCCTATTGGATTAAGATTTGCTGGAGTTGGTATAACATCTTTTAACTCTTGAGGAAATTGATTAAAGTCGTTTACTCTAGGCATATCATTTAAAGTGATTCCTAATTTTGATGCGTATTGAGTTTTTAAAGTCTCAAGCCTAAAGTCATTTCTAATAAAAGCTGGAGTAGTGAATCCCATGTATCCATCTGGGAAAACAAAAGCTCCATTATCAAAGTCTGCAGAGTTAGGATATTTAAACAAACCTCCACCTATATCTGGATCACTTGTATTATTCTCTGGTCTATACCCATAAGAGTCAGCATCTCTAGGCACAATATGATAAAGTACCTTAGACCCCACTTGCGCCCATCTCCATGATAAGGGATCCGATCCATCTGATTGCCCTGCACCTACAGAAACTACTACATTAAAATTAGAAGAGAATAATCCTACATCAAAGTTAGGCTCAAACTTAATAGGCTCTACAATTTGATCTGTATTAGTTCTAGCAAAATTTAGATATGAGTTCATCCTTCTAAAACATTGCTCTAAAGTTGTGCCATAAAATGCAGTAAACTTCTCTACATTATAAGGCAGCACTAAGGCTTTTGTCCCTGTCTCTACTACAACAGGAGCTTCTATAACCTTAATGCTTACAAATGCAGTTACAGAGGTATTTGTTCCGTTTGTTGCTGTATAAACTAATTTATCCCCTCCTACATAGTCAGTAGTAGGAGTATAGGTTACTGTAGATCCGCTTAGAGATGTTGATCCATTATCTACATCATCTGTGATATTCCAAGTAAGAGACAAGCCCTGAGCATCAAAACCATATAACTCAAACTCTGTAGGCACATTTTCTGTAGTAGTAATATGAAGATTTTGTACTACTGGTGTAGAAACTGGTGTAGTTTCTCTAGATTCAAAAATTCTCTGATCTATTAAGTTTGAATTTGAAACAATATAAAAGCGCCCTTGGCTCTGAAATATTCTAGAATTTATAGAGTTTAATATTTTTGTAAGTAAATCTTTAGCAGTCAGATTTAAATTAGAGTTGTTTACCACTCCATACTCAAAAATACTAATATCATGAAGTATAGTATCTTGATCTGTACTAGAATATGTGCTTTTTCTAATATTATTAGCTATAAAAATATCTAGATCTAAGCCTGTATTTTCTAGTATTTTTCTCACATAATAAAAGGCGCTATCAAAGTTAGATTGAGATCCATCTGAAACATCAATAGTAGGAGGAGTAGTGTAAACTATATTAGAATCTGGCGCATCAAATCCATCCAGTAAGCCCAGTCCATCACTTGCAATGAGTTTGATAGGATAGGGAGTTGTAGTGTAAGGCTCTTGATAAGCATCTACTATTAAAAATCCCTCCCAGTAAAACTCAAAACCTTGAGCATCTGGATCATCCCAATCTACAGCAGAAGTCTGCCATTGATCTGTAGTATTGTCCCATTTAGGTGATCCGCTTAAGTCTCCAGTTGATATTCTTACTTTATATTCTCTCTCATCTGATTCATACCAGTTGTCGTAGTCAGTCCCTTGTGTTCCTGTAGTTTCACTCCACTCTACCTCACTTAGATTCCAGTTGTCCTCTACATCATCCCAGCCTATTCCCCCAGTAGATTCAGTAACAAGTAAATTTATCTCGCAAGTAGATCCTATTATAGGATTGTAGATGTTGTCTTTGTTATGCCATTTAATAGTTACAGGATCTCCAGTTCCTATCAAATCCTTTACAGATCCGCTGTAATTTTTCTGTAGAATTGATAATTTTCTTGGATTGTTGTATCTATCAGAAAAAACCAGTTTAAACTTTTCTCCGTATGACATTATAAAAATCTATTTCTATTCCTATTAGCTCTCTCTAAAGCTAATACTAAATCCTGACCTTCTAATCTAAAGCCTCCAGAAATATTAACTCCTCCTGTTTGCCCTATCATTCCTTTTAACTTATTTAATGGAGCTATAACTTCTGGATTACCTCTACCAGCGCCTCTATTGTCTCCTACCATTGCCAGAGTTGGCGCTGATACTATGCCTCCATTTGCTAGAGCTGGTATTCCTCCCCCAGATCCCCCAGAGAATTGATTGCCAAAGTTTTTAATGAATCCCCCAATAGCCACCAAAGCTACTCCAGCAGCAATAGCTGTAGCTGGATGTTTAAATGATGCCTTTATGGCTATCATTCCTAATCCAATTTTTATAGCCGCCTTTCCTATCTGTATAGCTACATCTCCAAGCATCCCTAACAAACTGCCAAAAGCTGATCCTAGACTAGCATCTCCTGAAGTTATAGATGATAAAGTATCTCCTATCCCATCAGCTATAGCGCTCTCTAGGTTGCCAAATTCCATACCTACTTTTTCTGTAGTCTCTGTTAGATCTGCTAAAAATCCATGTGTATAGTTAGCTTTAGGTAAAACTCCTCCGCCTGCACCTCCTCCTGAGTCAGTTCCAGTATCTGTTCCACCTCCACCGCCTACAGTTCCTACTCCAGAAAGTAAGGTATTTTTAAATTGATTTACTAGACCTTTAGCTTGATCTAAGGCATTAGAAAGCCCTTTTTTTACTCCATCTACTGTAGCATACTCTAGATTACTACTTAAAGCATCCTCATAGCCATCTATGAAAGTTTTTGCTATATCTAATCCTCTTTGAGTTGTTATTCTCTGAGACTCATCAAACCCCTCTTTTAATATATCTGTAAAACTAGCATCAAATCCATCCTCAGAGAAGGCTTTTATAAGCCTCCACATAGTAGAGAAAGCATTTACTACCTGATCTATCTGAGACTTAGCAAAAACAAAAGCAGATTTAAAAGCTGATCTTAAGCCAAAAATAGCGACTCTCACAAACTTACTGCTGTTGTATAGATCTACAAATCTGTTTTGTAATCCTACCACTACTGGGAGGATCTCATTCCAATTTTTATAGATTACTGTAGCTATTGCGGCTAAACCAGCCGCTACTAACCCTATTGGGCTAAGTATTGCGCCTAGTAATCCTATTAGAGATCCTATAGATGATATAACAAAAGGCAGAGCTGCAGCCACTCCAGCCATAGCTATAGAGAAAGTTTGGACTTCTGGTGATAAATCCTTAAAGGCTTTTACAGCATTCACTACAATAGTAGAAACATTCTGGATCACTGGCAAAAAGACATCCAGCAAAGAGGCGCCTACAGTTGTGAAAGTAGATTTTAAATTATTTAAAGATTTTTCTAATTGAAAGGCTTGAGTATTAGCTAATTTATCAAAAGCTCCACCAGTTAGTCCAGCAGTAGTATTCATACTAGCAAAGATCTGCTCAGTACCTTCTATCCCCTTACCTAGTAAGTCCATAACACCAGCTAAAGCTTTTACGTTTCCAAATACTCTACCAGCTGCTTCCTCATTAGATCCAAAACTTTCTTTTAAGCTTTTTAAAGTTGTTAATAAACCCTCTTCTGCTATTTGCGCCCTTAATCCAGAGGCACTTAATCCAAGATCCTCTAATTGTTTTTTAGCTTGTGCGCTTGGCTTTAATAATGTTGATAAAATTCCTTTTATTTGAGTTGCGGCATCAGCGGCTGGTGTACCAGTTCTAGACATAGCAGCAAAAGCAGCTCCTACTTCATGAAATTCTACACCCAGCTTACTGGCAAAAGGTAACACGTTACCCATAGACATAGCTAAACTGTCAGCTGATAACTTACCCTCTCTCACTGCTCCAGTCAGAATATCTGTAGCTTGTTGAGCATTTAGATTCTCTACTCCATAAGCATTCAAAGCGGAAGTAGCTAAGTCTGCTATAGTTGCTGTCTCTCCTAGCCCTACAGCAGCAGCTTTAGTGGCTTGATCTAATACGCTTAAAGCGTCTGCTCCTCTAAGTCCAGCTGATGTAATAAAGAATAAAGCACCAGCAGCCTCTTTAGATGATATACCAGTATCGGCAGCCATCTCCTTAACTTTGACCGCCATTGCATCCACCTCATCTCCAGCGACCCCTACAAGAGTCTTGATCTGAGTCATAGACTTTTCAAAATCTACAGCTGACTTAATAGCGGCTCCTCCAGCCAATGCCAGAGGCAATGTTACTCTAGTCTTTAGAGTTGCTCCTATAGCTTTAACTTGTCCACCAAATGCTTTTAAACTACCAGAGGCTTGTCTTAGTGAAGTTGTAAGCCCTCTAGCATTTCCTAGTATATCTACTCTTATTTTCTGATCTGCCATAATGCAAAATTAATAAAAAAAAGGCGCTAATCCTTTTCTTGATTATGCGCCCTTTGTACTCTAGCCCAAAACTTCTCAAACTGCTCTCTGGTGGATTTTGGCTCTGTCTTATTTTTGTTGATTTTATCTTGAGGAAGTTTCATGAGTTCCTCTGGTTTTTTCATCTCTGACTTTTTTGTACAGTTTACATTATGGATCATTGTTGCTAAGTATCTAATCCTCTCCCATTCTAGATTCTGCCTTATATTATAAGACTCCCCTAGGAGCTGATTCTCTGCCCATGTATTATTCCAGAATGTATCAGGATCTATGCCTACTTGACCTATGTAATAATCCAGTAAATCATCCCAGCTTACTCCTGCTTTTTTGGAGCTGCTTTCGTTTTTTTTTCTGGATCTGGATTTCTCTCTATACCTACATTGAGATCATTACCTAGTATTTTTGATTGCATCATAGCCTCTACTATTCCAGTAAGCTCCTCCGCTTTCATGTCATCTAGCCATGATCCCACAGTATAGATAGTATAATTTATTTCCTTATTGTTTTCTCTGTCAAAAGTAACTAGACCAGAATAAATTAAGGCTCTGATGGCAGACAAAGAAACTCCGCCATCAAAAAGATCTCCTATTTGTTCAAGCTTTACATCTAAAATATCACAGAACTCCGCCCAGAAGTTCATATTAAAGCGCATGACTCTATCCTCACCGCCTAAACTGGCAGTATAGTAGCCTCTTTTGCTATTCATGTACTAGCTTATGAGTTGGTAGAGATGGTGATTGCTCCAGTTCCAGTAATAGTTCCAGAATAAGATACAGCTGATTCCATTTCAGCGCTTACCTCAATACTAGAAATAAAACCTTCGCCACTTATTAACTGATCTCCAGAAGTAGCAGTTCCAAAAGTGAAATCTACTTTACTTCTGTTATCTACTAAAGTGATAATTCCATCAGCATTAGTCTTACTTGATCCCTCATCAGTATAATCCACCAAACCATCAAAAGATACCTCAAAGGATCTTAATCCTGAGATCGCCTCTGAATAGCCTCCGCTGTCTTTAGAGGTCGCTTCTGGAAGATCATGATTGATAGTCATAGAGCATGAAGTTGAATGTCCTAGAGGCTCTAATGTGCCTCCATCAGCTACTAATTTCAAAACCAGATCAGTTCCATTAAATACTGTACTCGCCATAATTCTTTATTTTTTACAAATATAATACTTTTTAATTTTCTGAAATATCTTTAAATCTTCCATTATTTAAATGCCATATATATGAAATTGTCAGTTCCGCTTTCATTAGTTGCATTAGTAGAATCTATTATTTTAAATCCGTTACTAATAAATTCTATTTCATAAGAAGTTCCATAAGTTGACTCTGCAAAATTTTGATTAGATGCTAATGGGGTTGTTCCCCTCCTATTGTCGTACATTAACCAATCTGTGCCTGAACGTTGTGTATTTTTTATGAGTAAAAAATTTGGCTGAAACCCTACGTCAGTTATTTCGTGATTTGGATTACCATCACCTGAATAACTCCCTATCTTACTATATCCGCTTATAGACCTAAAGCAGTAAGCTATCACCTCTTGGTTATTTACATTAACAGAATTTAAATAATTCAAGTACATAACATCATTTGTTGATGATGCAATAGGATAGGATGTTCTATATGAAGTAATAACGTTTCTAGCATCGTGTAACCATAATGTGTCAGCCATATCGTCTAAAGCAGTTGAACGTACTGACCAAATATGTGTACCTGTCAATGCTTTTGATATTATTAAGTCAGGTGGTGCGCCAAGTCCGTGTTGAACACTTGCACCTGTAGAGGTAGTAGCACTTGTTAAACCTCCTGTATATTTTACTATACTAAACCCTGCATCTGTATTAGCTGATACTGATACGTTTGAAACTCCAGTTCCTGTTCCTGCAACTGCCTCTCCTCCGCCTTTGAATACCCAAGATACAAACGATTCATTATTAGCATTCATCCCTGCAACAGAGCCTAAAAAGAAACCACTTTTTTCAAATGAATCTAAACCACTTTCTGTAAACTCTGCATTTGATAAATTACTATAAAGACCTTTTGTTGCACCTCTTACAGAATCAAATAATCTGTGGTCTCTTGCACTATCTCTACCTTTTAACCAAACTAAACCACCATTTGTTTCTAAGTCCATTCCTACATTAGAAATGTATTGAGTTGAACCTGTACCCTCATACAACACCGCCTTAAAGTTAGATGTATCTGTTTCAGGTTTTTCGTTGTAAAGTTCGGTTACTTGACTACTTGTAAGGGCAGATGAAAATATTCTTACTTG
>Ga0098046_1000255_pt1 | contig 19878 bp, 31 predicted proteins | sample 11BtaG_FD_77067 | JGI IMG/M metagenome (GOLD analysis project Ga0098046, IMG submission 77067) | Marine viral communities from the Subarctic Pacific Ocean - 11B_ETSP_OMZ_AT15265_CsCl metaG | ecosystem: Environmental > Aquatic > Marine > Oceanic | place: Pacific Ocean | collected 2015-01-16
GAGATGAATCGCTTACTAAATCTATTAGGCGTAGGCGTTCCGCAAGCCCATTTAGATGATGACCAAATGATAACTGAGTATCAGCAAGGTCGCCATATTCAGCCGGTAAGAGATAGAGAGCATACTGCGAGAGATATTGTTCCGCATGCGATGATTGCTAATTGGGATATGTTAGGTTTGGATAATGACAATGCCATAGTGTTACCCGACGGTAGTATATCTTATGTTGATGTAGGAGGGGCAGGTGCTTTTAGAGCGCAGGGCGCACCTAAAGGTTCAGCATTCGGTAGTACCGTAGGTGAACTCGATACTTTAAGAGAGAAAAATCCTAATGAGTTAGGTCACATAACCGAGCAAGACATAGGTAGGTCATACGATACATACGGAGGCGAAGATGCTATGCGTAGTGCCATTGACCAAACGATTCAAAATCCTAACACAGCGAATATATTACAGCAAAGAGTGGGCGACATAGCGAGAAGAGTTGCTTAAAATTAACACTGAAAAAAATAATATATAAACCAACTAAGAAATGTTGGTTGATAGAAATGGATTATGAAGATTATTTTAGAGCGATTTCCTACGATTCACTATCGGAAGAAATCAACGGGCTGAAAATTGAAATTAGTGATTTGGTAAATAGAGAGTTCGACTTGGAATGTGAAGTCGAACGGTTGCGTGAAGCGATTGCTGATATTGCTAAAAGTATGGATGAGGATTGGCGACATTGGCGAAACGAATTAAAGAAGGTGATTGAATGATTGACACAGACAAATACGAAGGGCATACTAAAGGTGATAATGAAGTTGGTTGGAGAATAAACAACAACTTTGTGTCAAATGGTAAAATCCCTAATGATAGATACATCGCTTATGTTCAACCTAATGAAGATGGAGATAAGGTCATTGAATTTTCCAATGCTGATGCAAACTTGATTGCAGACGCACCACTTCTTCTACAGGAAGTCAAACGGTTGCGTGAAGAACTTGACAAGGCTGAACAAAAAGAGATAAAATTCGCCGGTGCTTTGAGCATAGCACTTGAACACTTGGGTTATTTAGATGCAGACCACGACGAGTTTTGTAAAGAGCAATACGAATGTAATGTGTTTGGTGATGAATTGTTAAAGTGTGATAATATAGGATGCGGAGGTTTCCTTGTAGACAGGTATGGTGACTATGTTTCTACTATATCTCTTAGCGAATCTGTGGGTTGTAAAGATGAAGATTGCTGTAATTACTATAAAGGAAGTGAAGAAGAATGACAATGAGCGACCACCAAGACAGCGAACTATTCATGGGTGTTAGGGATGAGAAAGTTATCCTTACCATGCTTGACAAGGCAGAACGCAAACAGAACATGCACTTCACGAAGATGCAGATAGGTAAGAAGCAAGAGCGTATCTATCACATGAGAAATTACAAGGCACTTGAGGGTGTAGTCAAAGCCCTGCGATGGACACTAGGTGACAAGTACATAGACCATCCATTAGAATAAAATTGACACTAAAAGAAATGATATATAAACCAAGAAAGAAAAGGAAGATGATTAAGATGAATAAAAATAAACTAAAAGTAATAGAATTGAATAATAAAAGTAAAAAGAAAGTAACGATGTTACAGTATAACAGACCCGTAGATAAGAAGTTAGTAAATAAACTTAAACGAAGCATGGAAAAATATGGCGTATTATCAGCAGTTACAGTGTATGAAGATATTAATGAATATAAGTTAGTAGATGGACAACACAGATGGACAGCCGCCTCGGAATTAGATTTAACTATACCTGCTGTATCAATTTCATGGGATGCGATGAATGCGATAGTAGAGATGAATACAATACAAGTTAATTGGACTTTAAATAACTTTGTTGATTTCTTTTCTGTGCATGATAATCCCGAAATTAAAATGGCATATAGTATGTTGAAATCTAAAAAGAAAGAATATCCACATTTAACATACTCTTCTTTATCCAAAATATATGGTAAACCAAATACAGGTATAGCATTCAAAGCGGGTAAGTGGAGGCTAACTGATGTAACAAGAGGGGATAGGATTGTGTCCTATCTTAATGATTTGAAAGAACATTTACCGTATTGTTATTCGGCAAGGTTTATCCATGCTTACAAAGATGTAGCATCACATGGAGATTATGACCATGTTAGAATGATGAAGAAACTAAACTCAAAACATAATATTCCAATCTTAACCTCAAGTAATCCAAAGAACTACGGGATTATGCTTACAAAAATATACAATTTCAAACAAACGAAGAAATTGGTAATGTTCAAAGCATCATGGATATGATAAATATAACACTGAAAGAAATAATATATAAACCAAATAAGAAATGAGAGATGAGAGAAATGCAATATAGTAAACATAGAGAAGCGAAAACATGGCACGAATTAGGACTGATGGGTGATACCCTTTCATACACTGACGAAGAGATACTGACAAGTCAAGCGTTAGGGTATGTAAAACATACAGTAGGCAAGGCTAACCCAATGGACATAGCGGTACTGTATAGTATCGTTGATATGGGTGAGGGTGTAGAAGTCACGGCTAAAGATTTAGTCAATGACTATACAAGACTAGCATCGTTGTTTGAGTCGGGTATTATTGTTAGAGGTAAATTAAACAAGAAGAAAGTTAAGTGTGATGGTATTCACATAGAGCGTGAGTCCAATGAATATGGTAGACAAAGAAGATTAACCTATGCTCAAGGCATAGTGACTCATTTAGACAACAAAGAAATTGACTATCGTGATTACATGGATGTACTGTGTGGATGGGAAGTTGAAGGGTACAGTAGTTCGATGAGTGAGTCACAAAGCAGTAGACTGAAAGAGTTTGAAACTTTCTGTCGCACATCAGTTGGATATGCTTTCTCGGATTATTACTTTACTAACATATACAAAGGAACTTCAAAAATAAATTCAAGGTATGGAACAATTGGATGGTACGGTTTGTGTACAAGAAAGACCGATGAAGTTTGCAGTGTGCATGGTGGTAACAAAGAAAGAAATGCTTGGGTATTATCACCGGACATGAAAGTTTTGAGTGGAAGAAACTTTCCTATATCATGGAGTAACGATTATATTAATATTAGATATGTAAAAGAAGGACTTACAGAATATAACAAGATGCTTGCCCGTACATATACTAAACACGCTGATTACAAAACAGTGCTTAAGCAAATCAACAAGGCTGTCAATCGTATGTTCAAGCGTGGTGTACTACTTCAAACTACAGAAGGCAGGGGTCGTAAGTTCAAGTGGTATGACCATACATGGCGACGAGTCCAAGAAAAGAGAACACAAATCATGGCATCGAATTCTAAGAAGCGTAAGTTAGGTGACGAGGTAAATGGTTGGGTGTATTCAAAAGGGCATGTAGAAAAATCATTCGGTATGGAAATTGTTTCTTATATTTGGAAACCGATAGAAGAGTTGCATACCTACGACATTGTTGGGTATCATGTTAGATTCCTAAATGAACAAGATGCTATTGATTATTGTACCGCAGTAAACAATGTTATGCGACCAAACAATCTTCAAGTATGTGTAGATAGAAATATCAAGAACGGAGAATTACAGTTTGTTACTCCTGCCATTCGGTACAAGAATAACATTGTGACCACTGAATTAAATCTACGCCCCGATGTTGAAGTTGAATCCATGTGTACTCCACAACAATGTTTAGTGAACTTACAAACCAAAGGTGACATGTGGTTTGAAATGCACAAAGATAAATTTTTGAAAGAGCCGTTTTGTTACAATGGTGACAAACTAAACCGTACAAAGGAAGTGACTGAATGATTTGGCAGAAGATACAAGAAGAACTAGAGGGTGCTTATGCAAGAGGTTATGCTCTTGCTAAACACTTAGGTTGCACTGATGAAATGGATAGACACATTATGAAAGGTGAAGCGTATTATACATGGGGCGGTACGGAAGTAGACGACTATGGTAATGACGATGGTGATTTTAATGACTACCGTGTCCTTACAGATGAGGAAGCAGATGAGTTAGCATACGACTACATCATGGAAACCCTTTGGGCTTTCAATCCTTCATTCCTCGCAGGTGAAACAGGAGTAGATGAAGATGTTTTTATCGCTTTAGCCAATAACGGTAAGTGTGAAAGTAATAATGATGCGATTACCTCATTGATTAAATCATCTTGTGGTTATCAAGAGTTTGTTGATTCAGCCGTAGGTCATGATGGGCGAGGTCATTACATCAATAGGTATGATGGTACTGAACATGAAGTCAAGGTTGGAAGAAAGACATTTTACATATACAAGGTGAACTAAGATGAGCAAGACAGTTATACGCAACAGGATTACTAAGTTACTAAAAGTAAGACCTAATTTATACACAGGACAAATCTACGATATAGTACATGGTAATGTCAAGATACCGGAGGTAGACTTCAAACCCCTACGAGTAGGTGTAACGAGGAATGAATTAAGCACAGTGCTTGGTCTTTACTATCGCAAAGTCAAGTATGATAACAAGCACAAGCAAAGCAGATGGGCGTTAAGAGAGGCGGTGAAGAAAGATGAAAAATAAATTAAGAGATAAAATAAAACAGGATATGATAGACTTGCAGAACAGGTTAGACAAACTAAACTTTTGGGAAGAGTCCGGCTACGCAGATAAACCATGTGTAGAGCATGAGTGGACATTGGTTCACCATCAAGCGTTGGCTACACCTACCGTTGCAGACAATGAAATGGAATTAAGATACTTGTGTAAAGTGTGTGGGCTTACAACAAAGAGGGTATTCAAAATAGATAATGAAACGCTGTTCGATGAATGGGCGGAGTATCGTGAAGGAGGCGAGGAAGAATGAATATTAAGAATTACCATGATTTATTAAAATGGTTTAGCGAACTTTCTAATGGGGAAAAAAAGGCAACTATGGAATTTTTGAATAAAATAATGGAGAGAGAAGAATGAACCAAGCAATCAAAGTAAGTAACGGCTCACTTACTATGTGTGGCCTTAATGACTTCCGTGATACACTACAACTGAACCACACGATAGTTACACTGTGTCGCTATCCACCTAGATACATAGACTCGGACAAACATGAGCGACACCACTATTACTTTAGGGCTAAAAATAGTACACCGGAAGTTTGGGCGCATGCCGTAGACTTAGTAATTGACTTACTCGACACAGGTAAAGATGTACTCTTGCACTGCGTACATGGTAGGGATAGGACAGGCGGAGTAGCGTATGTTGTACTACGCTTACTCGCTGACCTTACTGACGAAGAGGTAAGAGCAACGATGGTTAAACTAAGACCGTCTATGGCTATACCGTGGAGTAAGATACTACCGGACAACAAGGAGTTGTACGACAGTATTGTGAATGAAGTAATGCACAACATGACACACGAAATGAAAAATAAAAACAACACTGAAAGAAATGATATATAAACCAAGAAAGAAATGAAGGATGAAAAGGAGAGATAAAAAATGCACAATATAGCACAAACACAAACAGGAGAATGGATGACAGCATGGGCGGGGGCAACTCCGTGGCACAAGTTAGGAACACAAGCAGAAGGATTGATGACCACGCATGATGCGTTAATCAAGGCCAACTTGAATTGGGTGGTTACCAAAGAACCATTGTACTATGAGGACAATGATGAGATGGATGTACTGCCCGGTACATACGGTGTGTTCCGTACTGAAAGCGGCAAGCGTATACCATTGACAAAGAACGGACAAACAGTTGGTAAGGTATGGAAAGCACTACAGAATGTAGAAGCGTTTTCATTCCTTGACGAACTAACAGGTGACCACAAGCCGAAAGTTGAGGTATGTGGTGCGCTAGGTGAAGGACAGACAGTTTGGATACTAGCGAGGCTACCTACAAGTATCGTGTTCGATAATGTAGATACAGTCCACAAGTATCTGTTGATAAGCAACACACACGATGGCACAGGCTCGGTACGGATAATGCCGACACCTATCCGTGTGGTATGTTTCAATACTTTGTCAATGGCGTTAGGTCGAGGTAAAGGTCAAGGGTATGCAATCCGGCACTCCGGTAAGATGCACGAGAGAATGGAAGAAGCAAAGAAAGCACTACAGTCTGTAGAAGAGGACTTCTCACAATGGGCTAATGATGTAGAGCGTATGCTGAATACCAAGATGAGCCTTGAACAAACTCAAGAGTACTTCATTGATGTGATGGACTTGAAGCGTGATGAGGATGGGAAACTTGCTACAAGAGGCAGGAACATTATTGCCGCTACTAACAAACTAATGCTATCACCTACCAACAACATCGGTAACATGGGTGGTACAGTATGGGCGGCTTACAACTCAATCACCGAAGCGATAGACCACAGCCTTACTCAACTGCGTAATGGCGAAGTGAGTATCAAGCGTACACAGTCAGCCATGTTCGGCCCACTTGCACGAAGAAAGGTTATTGCATGGAACAAAGCGATGGAGTTGTTAGCGTGAAATTAACACTGAAAGAACTTAATGATATTGTAACTGATGCACAGATGGAAGCGGAAGAAATCATGCGTAACAAGATAGTGAAGTATATCAACAAAGGTTACACGACCAACGGGATATTGTTCATGCTTGGTGAGTTCAATCTTGTTACAGGTCGCAAACATGAGAGTGAGGTTGAGATAGATGGCTACAAAGATGGTGAAACTATCCAAGTTATGAAAATGTCCGAGGCGACATCTAAGGTAATACAATCAATACAATCGGGGGATAACGATGTGGATAGCGACGAATAAAGGATGGTTGAGTATCGTAAAGCACAGGAATAAAGAGCATACATTATTGGTGCGAGCGAGAAATAAAAATCACATTGAAAGTATTTTTGAAGATGCAGAAGTGTATGAAGATGCAAATGCAGACTACCCATACAGGGCAGACATAGACAACTATGTTGTAGGTACTGTCATCGGTGACTTACTGATGGGTATAAACTATGACAACTTCAAAGCGAGCGTAGATGATTACCATTACCACCATGCGTTAGTAGGAGTATGGCAAGAGATGTATCAGTACGGTAAACAATACAGACCGGAATAAATATTATATAAACCAAATAAGAAATGAGGATTGAGAAACATGAAAAAAACATATACAGTAAGAGTCACCTATGTAGGTGAAATAGAAGCAGAAGATAAAGATGAACTAGAAGAGAAGTTATGGGTGGTACACAAATTGTTTGGCGCACCATACGAGGACTACTTGTTCGAGGCAGAAGAGGTAGACATACAGGAGGACTAGACATGAATAGAATGACAGATAGACTTAGAGATTTAGTACACAGTATACTTTGTGAGGGTATAGACCAACCATCGTTATATGAAAACTTGACTGCCACTAACTGCGGTATGGGAATATGGACTGTAGAAGAAGTAGACTTCTGTATTGAATGGATGCAGAAAAAGTTGGGGGTGTAAGTATGAACATATTTGTATTAGATGAAAACCCTGTTACTGCGGCTAAGTACATGGATGATGTTAGACTACCTAAGATGTGCGTAGAAAGCGCACAAATGATGGCCGCTAGTTTGCGTAGACATGGTGCTACTGATGAACAGATGCCACTTACTAAACCTAAATGGATAACTGCTCTTGACAATACCGATACTATGTGGTTTGTTCCTACGCCATACAAGGGTGGCTACAAACACCACCCATGCACAGTATGGGCTGGCGACAGTCGTGCTAATTTTCAGTGGTTGGCTCGCCATGCTCAAGCACTACTAACTGAATACTCAAATCGTTTCGATAAAGTACACGCTTGTAGCGCACCTATTCACATCATGTCCTGTATAGACTACATCATTCCCGAAGGTGGATTGACACAGTTTGCATTGGCTATGCCCGATGAATACAGACCCGAACCAATTGACGATGAGATTGTATACCATGCTTATCCTAAATTTGCAGTTCAAGCCTACAGGTCTTACTACAAGTCTAAGCAATACAGTAAGGGCGGCGTAAGATATGTCCGAGCCGATGTTCCTACTTGGTGGGAGGTGACGGCGTGAGTGATGAGTGTCCGGGTTGCTTAGGCATCGAGGGTGAGTATGATGACATGTGCCACGAATGCAAGATGGAGATAGATGGAATAATCGCTGATAGATATTTGATAGCGAGAGGTAGATTATGATGGAAGAGGAAACAGAAATAGTCACTACAGATGTAGATGGCGATATGAGAAACTATGAGATAAAGTTAGACGGTGAGTTCCATACTGTAGTAATGGAAATATCCATTTGGGATTATGGAATCAACTGTCCGACATGTGGAAAAAATAACAATAAAAATAAAATGTATTTGTTAAGTAACGGGCAGTATCTTTACAAAGGGGTGTGCTGTGGCATGTTCGGACTGTGTGAGGTCAAAGGTGAGGACAATGAATTGGCAACCAACAACTGAAATGATAACTTGGGGAAATGAACATTTGGCGGCTATACCCGTTGATGGTGTATGGTCACCGGAGGGTAGCGGAGTACAATATAGAAAGATGGGTGAGAAAACTTTTGCACTTATGTTTATGTACAATCATCCCGAATGTGAAGTCCACCATGAAAGATATAGAGAATTGATGTCAGCCTGTGGGTATGAGGTTCAAGAAGGAGATGGAGTCCAAAAGATTACTCCACCACTCGACCCTATGGAAAGAATGCAACAAGAGTTTGAGATGAAACAAGAGCAAGCGAGAGGATGGTTATGTCCTTCTTGCGAGTACCCTCTTGCTAACTGTGAGTTAGATGAAAGAACTGATACATTTGTAGAAACAATAGATGCAGAACTTACCGGAGGTGACAGCACTGAAATAGAAATTTGGAGTTGTAACATCAAGTGTACTCAATGTAATGAAGAGATTAAAATGAATCCCGATGATTACCACTTGCTCGCAGGTGATGAGTATTACATGCGTTGGCGTGTTGATGATAGTCACCAATTCATGGCTCTTACAAGAGGACAGATGAAAGAGATGCAAGACGCAGGTGTACTGAATGGAGAAGTTCTTGGAAGTATCTACGAAGATAAGAAAGTGCCACCGTGGATGTGGGGCATATATGCTATCAAGAGAAACTTAACTAAGAGTGAAGAAGATGAGTAGTTTTGAAAGAAATTATTGGGAAGATGATTCTAAAGTAAAAAAGTGGGCTTCCGGTAAAGGGAAGGTTAGGCTTGCTTGGGTAAAATGGGCAGGTCGTTATTGGATAGACTTGCGAATACTTAGGCGTGAAGAGGATGGGTACACCCATACTAAAGAAGGAATAAGACTTACACCGGAACAGGTTAGAACCATGCTTCCTATTCTTAACGAATTACTACAAGACATTGACGATAAGATAGAAGAAGAAGAGAGGCATGACGACAAAGATATATCACCTTAATTGGTATCATCCTAATAGAGTATGGATATTCAATGATGGGGCGTTAAAGGGAGAACCATTGTATTACGGCTTCGATAGAGTAATTGGTAAATTACTTGAGAAGTTGGGTGCGATACTGTATCGTAAAGCCCTCCATAAAGGATGTAAACTGATTTTGTCCGAAAAGCAAAAACCTAATACTTTCAAATTTAATTTAATATCTGTAGATAATACTGGTGCTAAGTACGGTAATGACGAACTTGGTAAGGGATGGATTGAGAGTGAAGCCTTGATAGGTACACCCGATGTTCTTTATGTTGGAGTTGGGGTGGATTAGTGTTACTTAGTAGAGCGATAGTATTAGTTTCAAAGATGCCTAAGTTAGATGTTAAAGACATCACTAAGGAAGAGGCATACGAACTATGGGAGTTCTTGGATGAAGAAAGAAAACTACCGATAACAAAAACAAGACTGAAAATAAACTTAGCGAAAGAGTGCGGTGTATTCGTAGAACAATTAGATGCAGTAGCCAATGGTGCTTCTCTAGCAGAAGTGCTGATAATGGAATCGTCGGACAGCAAAACAAGTAAATTAAAACTAAAAGAAATTAAGAGTATAATTCAATCGGTGACAAGTGATGAAGAGTGGATAATACCATTCTGTCACTCGATGGATATTACAGAAGCCGAGTTTGTTTGGCGTTGGGTTTTGAATGAGCGTTGGCGTTCACTTAGATACCGAATGAGAAAGTGGGCTAAAATTAATTCTAAAATTAATGATGACCTAGTTAGTACATTCGAGATGTTAGATGTTATATTCGGATTGAGAGATAAGCAACAGGTAGAGCGACCTGTCACAGATTTCAAACGGTTACAAGCATGGAACGGTATAGACATACCCGACAAGTATTGGTTTGTCAATGATTGTGGTACGCTGATGTTCTTAGAGAACGGTGTTGCTAGAAATAGAAATGGTGAGATAAATCGAGAGTATACACCACAAGTGCAGGAAGTTGATACTTGTTGGTGTTGGGTGGATGTGTTAGGTATAACAAGACTACACTCTACCGAACAAGATATACCGTTTTCAAAGTACAAAGAGCCTATGGATATTTCATGGCATGAGGCCAACAAGATTCTTTACAATTACCCAAAGGGTGGTTTCTTAATTCTTAATGATAATCATTATCACTTATACACTAAAGGAACTAATGCTTTGATAGTTCAAGCCTTGACTGTTAGACAGATAAAAAACACAGGGTACGAATTTATTTTAGGTGTTAAAGATGGTATAGATGTTATTGATGTAGACAAAATGGTGGTAGAAATCTTACCGTTTGAGTTAGAGAGTGCGTTGAAAAGAAACAAAGTTCCTGTACAGAATTCACACACTAATCATGATATTCCGTTTGTAGTTATCGAAGTAGCGTACTCATGGCGAGCAGAAGATGGGTGGGGGTGGCGTTATATTACTACACTAGATGACGCATCCATCAATGAGATTGACGAGTATACTACTTACATATCCATGGTAGGTGTAGACAATGAGTGACACACTAAAGAACATAGGGTTAGGTATTTTACTTTCTAAGATACGCTTTTCAGTATCAGTATCAAAGGTGCATTTCGGCTTCGGGTTTAGAGTTGATAAGTACATACAGTTAGACATTCAAGATAACAATACAAAGGCAATTGTAAAACTATGGTGCGATGAGAATAATTTAACACTTAAATATCGTACTAAAAGTCATGCAGACATACTCAAGTGGTTGAGTGTAATAGAACCATACGCTGAATTGTTACACGATAAGAAAGGTTACAACCGTATGTTGTGGGTAATTGATAATCCTATACCTAGAGCAAACCCATCCACACCCACAAATGTATTCTATGATTGGGTCGAAAAATGGGATGATTTAGAAAATGATATATAAACCAACAAAGAAATGGAGGTTGATGAAGATGAATTGGAACGAATTACTACGACCTACCAAACCGGTAGAGATAGTAGGTAACAATGTCTTTGTCGAAGATTTCCTTGAATGGGAAAAAACGGGTGAGTACCCATCAGCCATACTTATACTCGGTCCTCCGGGTACAGGTAAATCTAGTGCGGCGAATGCGATAACACACACAATGTTAGGACAATGGAATAATGATATGAATGTTCTATGGACTAACGCAAGCGACGATAGGGGTATTGGGCATGTCCGACAGGAGATTAAACAATTCTGTCGGCTTAGTGGTATCAATGCGGCACGAAAGGTAGTAGTACTTGATGAGGCTGATGGGCTTACTCCCCAATCCCAAGATGCACTAAGGGGCATCATGGAAAAATATGCTCACAGGGTTTTGTTCGTCTTGACAGCAAACTATCCCGAAAAAATCAAACCTGCTATACAAAGCAGATGTAAGATATATCAGTTCACTCCTGTCACTCCGAAGGAAGGTGCTAGACATCTTCTAAGAGCGACAGAATCATGTGGCGCACCTGTTGAATGGGAACAAGCCTATGAAGATGTAGTAGAACACTTTAACGGTGACTTGAGGGCGGCTGTGAACTTTCTTGAAAGCAGACCAAAAAATCAAGAGTTATCTTTTATTAAAACCACCGAGGCGTGGTGGGATGACTTCAAGTTACATGATAATTACAATTCTCTTAGAGAGAAACTTAACGAAAACATGGAGACCGCAGGTAGCCGTGTATATTTTATGAATAAATTTCACCAATACATTAGAGGGTACTTTGACAAAGACCCGGACACTGTATTCGCTATCATGTCCGTTTGGGGTGACATGATGGAGAAAGTACATGAATGGCCGGGAAGTGACAATGCTTTCGTGGATGTGTTGGTGGCAAGACTAAAGAAACAAATAGGTGAAATGAAATGAGTTGGAAAGAAGAAGATGAATATATAGACGAAGAAAACAATACAGGTTTTGGGGAAAAGAAATCAAGCGATGGTTTCCCTGTGCCTATTGCTCAAAGAATGGTAGCATACGCTGAAAGGACAGGAAAGAATATTGAAGAAGTCAAACAGATGTACTTAGATTACATAAAGAAAGAGTACGGTGTTGAGGATTATACACAAGAAGATATAGATATTCTAATTGATTGGGCTGAACAAGTTTTTGTGCAAACAAGAAAACAAACAGCAAGTACATCGGGAACATCTACATGGGTAGGTTGTTTCGTAGGTGTAGCAGATAGAACAAAAGATAGGCTTACAAATATTGTAAATGCTAATGTAAAACTATTCAAAGAGAATCGTGCCGAAGCGATTGGTACAGGTAGAGTAGGTGTATATGAGAAAGACGGTGGTTTGTGGTCAGTTCGTAACAAAGACGGCTTACAACCACTTGATGAATCAGCAGACAGTGAACCACAACATGGTATCAAAGTCGGTGATGAATATGTATGTTTACTCACTCGTAAAGGTATGCCATCACCATCAACAAGGATGGGTAGATACGCTTACTTCTTAGGTGGTGAAGAAGGTGACTTCGTAAAGAACAGTAACATAGCAGTATGGAAGGTAGACTTAACTGATGATAACAATACTATGAACATAGACATCGGTAGACCGTGTAAGATACCTGTAATACCACCAAGAGAAGATGCTAACGATTTCTTCAAAACCGTGTTGGGTACATACTCTAACTTTGAAATTAATTATTCGGATGACTTTGTACCGGAAGAAGTAAGACCATTACTTCAACCTGTAAGTTATTGGACTAACGAAGAGTTCCACGATATGTATGTTAGACTTGATGACATTGAAGATGTCTTTGAGAGTAAGAAAGAGAAAACTAACATCGGTGGTAGAAGTGTCACATACGGGCCACTAATCATTACAAAGGGTACAATCAACAGCATGAATACCGAGCCTAGAGACAGCGAGTATGACCCGGAGGGCTTCAATTACTTCATGTCACTTAGTAGCATGAACGGTGATGTAGACTGTTGGATACCCGGTGCTGTCGGTATTATGACTAATCCATTCCAAGCACATTGGGGAGAGCAAGCGTTTGACTATGCTGAAAACTCTACAGTGTTTATCTTTGGTCGTCTAGGTATGAAAGACCGTGATGGTTTGCTAAGTCCTAAGATTACAGTCATGGGTATCTATGGTCACCCACGCAGATGCAGAAAGAGAGCAAGCGGTGGGAATACAGGAGTTGGACAATTTGACTAAATATCTTTTAGGTTTTAAAGAACCAAGAAGTAATTTTGTTGCTAGAATTGTTAATAGTGAAAATAAAGCGATGACATGTTTAGAGGTTCTAAGTTTAATTGATAAAAAAGTATTTAGAAACGCCTCTCGTAAGAATGTAAGTGCTTGTTTAAGTGAAGCAGTAAAGAAAAAACTTTTGAGGAAAATACCAATACAAGAGTACAATTCACAATCTAGGTTTAGATACGCACCTTATGTGGGTGTAGTAAATCCTAATTATTACTCTAAACCTATACCTCAAAACTTCACTAAAAATGAAGATAAGGTATTAGATATAGTGAAAAAACAAGTTGGGAATGCTATTGATAAATGTCCTAAAGGAATAAATGTAAAAGTAAATATTTCAAATGAATCAGTTGAAGTGACATATTTTGTTAAAAGGAGTGATGAATAATGGCGGGATTTGGACAGACAGTAAAGTTACAGCAAGAGATTGAAAAGGTCGTAGATGAGGTTGGGGTGCAGAAGCCCAACAACGACCCGTATGCATCATTAAGAGCCGAGCAAGAATCCATGAGTCACATAATTAAGACTCATAGTTTTGCAGGTATCTTTGGTTTCGATGGTACAGGTAAGTCAGCGATTGTACTTGATGCATTTGATAAAGATGAAACTAAAATAAATGATTCAGTGTTACATGCAGTAGATTTTGATAATGGTGTAGGTATGCTAAACTCCGCTATCTATGACAACCCTAATGTTGTTTCATGGAATCCATGGAAGATGGGTAGTAAAGACAGGACAGCATACGATTATCCCGGTACACATCAGCGTGTTATGGACATTATGAAATACATCATCAGCGAAGTAGAAAAGGGCGTTCCGGTATGGGGCGTACTTGTAAGTGGACTTGATTCATGGCTTGAGATATGTACCAACAACATGCGTATCATTGACTTAGGATTGGCTAAGGATGGTATTGATGCGGCAGACAATCGTGGTGCAGGTGAAGCAAAGCGTGTAGAGCGACAATCCGATTGGGCTATCCGTAATACTCGGTTTCACCAACTAACAAAATTAAGTCGTGATTTAGTTAGACTCGGTGTTCGTGTCTATTGGGAAACTCACATGCGTTCAACTAACTTCTCTTACAAAGACGATGCGCCTGTTGTATGGCAACCGGAGTGGGAGAAAAAGACTAACAACTACTTACCTACATTGATTCGTATGGATGCTACTAATGAGTATAACGATGAGGATGAATTAGTATCTACTACATACACCGCTACATATACTAAGTGTAAAACTAATCCATCTCTTGTCAATCAAACTAAGACAGTTATGGTAACTACTACAGGAGAAGAACCGAAGTGGTACGGTCTACCCGACCTCTACGACGGTACTCTATGATACTCTTATGAGGTGGGTTTAGTGAGTAATAAGTGTAAAGTTTTTTCATTCGACCACAAGGAAGTTTTTTTGTTTTCTTCCCACACTTCCCCACTCAAGAGGTGATTCTATGGCACATGTAAAGTCAATGAGTGATACCGCTAAGAAATATATAGACATCATCATGAGTGATGGTGGAGTTCGTAATGCTTTCCAAATACTCGATGAGTTGTATGAAAATAAGACTCACAGTGCTAATAGATACATACCAACGAAAAGTGAACTACACGAATACCTAAGTAAGAACTATTCAAGTGAAACTCGTAGAGAAAGACACCCTTTAGCATTACCCGAGATGAGAAATAAAACTACACCTGTCACATATTATTGGAGGGATTTGGATGACAAAAATAACAGTTAAAAGAAAAGAGTTCATGTCTTTCCTTACATCATTTGGTAAAGGAATACCGGACTTGAGAATAAACTGTGCCGGTGGTCGTCTTACTGTAGAAGTAGCATACGCATGGTATTATTTGAGAAAGCAGTTCGTAACCGATGTTAATGAAGAAGGAGTATTACATATTGCTGATTTAGAGAAAGTACTTTTATTCTTAAAGTCAAGCAACCAAGATGAAATTACATTGAGACAAACTCAAGAGACTAAACCATTGTATCTTGAGGGTGGTGGAAACAAACTACAACTACCAAGTACAGACGATATAGAGTCAGCATCAAAGACTGTGGTGATTAGAAAACTAATCAAGGAATCACAAGAGAGTGGATGGTCAAGTTTCGGTCATGCCTCTCTTAGCACACACGCTTCACTTGCTACTAAGGATTTGATTTCTCTTGCAGGTATGCGGGGTTTAGTATCAAAGGATACCCAATTCAAACTACGCATACACTGTGGCGAGAATGAGATGGGTATAGTAGCAGGTAAGGCCGTGAGTGGTCGTTTATTCACTACGCTTCCTGTATGGGATAGTGATGGTCCTGCGGCTACGGTAGAGTCTTACTTTAGTGAGAAGTTACCTATGTGTCTACAATTCCTTGACGACGAAGATGCTCGAATGCACATGGGTAAAAGCACCTGTGTAATTTTTGAGCAAGATAATACTTTACTTATGATTGTAGATGAGAGTGATGACTGATGATTATTGATTGGTTCACCGATGACCCTTATGACCCTCCCGTTATCTACGAGAGAACTAGAGGTGCAGACGGTGTACTACATGAAAGATACATTATGGATGGAGATGATGATTATGTTGTGCCTTTTTGTTGGGTAGCAGAAAACGCACCTAATTGGGTGATGAATAGATTGAAAGGTCACCATGCTAAGATTCATCATAATATTAAGGCTAAAAGTATTAATGGTAAAGATTTGGTAAAGGTAACAGTACAACACCCAAACACGCTATGGGAGATAAAAGACAAATGCCCTAAGTGGACTTACGAGGCTGATGTCAATTACAAAGACCAAATATTACTTACTAATTATCCCGATAAGATACCGGAGTTCAAACCTCGCATTTGGTACTTTGACCTTGAGTGGGATACTGAAAATCAAACTACTACAGTCATGGCTGTATCGGATAACTTTAGTGAACACCCTGTTGTATTCGCATGGAGTGAAGAATCAATCCGTGATACTATCACTAAAACTGAATGGATAGATAGATATGATGGATATGAACTTAGGACTTATCCTAATGCACACAAGATGCACGAGGCTTTCTTAGATTATCTTGATGAATGCAACCCCGATATGTTAGTAGCACACGCTATTGCTTGGGCTGACTTACCACATCTGTACCATCAGTTGGGTGCGTTAAGAGAAAGACTGTCGCCTGTCAATAGATTGATTGCACCAAACAAAAAGACCGGTGCATACAGAACTACGGCACAACCCATCAAGGGTAGACTCATATTCGATACTGCGGCACAGTGGACAGACGGTAGTGGCTTTGAGGGTATATGGCAGAAGTCCGGTAGAGGACAGGCTCAATCTCGAAAGTTAGATTGGTTCGCTACTGAATTAGGGTTCGGTGGGAAATTAACTAATGAGATAGAAGGCATGACAGTACACAATGGTTGGAAAGAATACTATGATGACTTTGTAGATTATTGTCTTGTAGATACCACTCTCTTGCGTGACTGTGATGAGAAACTAAATTGTATTTCATATCACATAGCCATGCAACAATTAGCCGGAGTATCATTTGATAGTACTCACAAAGTGACACGATACTTTAGAGGATTGATGGGTAGGCGTACAGACTTGAAAGCACCATCTTCCTACAAAGAACAAAGACCCGAATTACAAGCCGCATGGGTTATGCCTCCTGTAGCGGGCAGACACGAAGGGGTGGCATTGGTAGACTTTGCTTCTCTATATCCTAATATCATACTCTCCGCTAATCTTTGTTACACAACATTGACTGATTCGCCGGGCGAGAATATTTTAACTATTAAAGTACCACCAAAGTATGACGATAAAACAGGTAGTGCGATACCGGGTACAGGGGGTACTTTCCATTGGAAACAAGATGAGATGGGATTGTTACCTTCTGTCGTCAAAGATATGTTAGACCTAAGAAAAAAATACAAATCTCTCATGCGTGAGGCTGATAATGCTGATACTAAACTTGGGTATAACATGCTACAAATGGCTGTGAAAGTTGCGGTCAATGCCATCTATGGTATGACAGGAAGTAAAGTAGTAGCAGGTCAATGGAGTAGTTATCCTATCGCTCAATGTATCACATACTTAGGTAGAGAATCAATTACTATGCTAACTGAAAAGAGTGCGGAAAAGGGATTCATACCGTTAGCAGGACATACAGATTCAGCATACATCAAAGTTCCATTCGATAAAGCAGAAGAGATTGCAGGGTATCTTACAGATGTAGCGCAGAACGAAATGAATCTAAAATATCTCGATGTAGAATTAGAAGCGTACTTTGACTATTGGGTTACTGCGGCTACAAAGAATAGAAACTTTGGAATTAAAGTATGGCCCAAAGAAGATGCAGGTCAAATGAAAGTGACAGGCTTTGAAGTGAAAGCATCTAATGCTACTCCCATCTGTAAGACTGTACAAAAGACAGCGTTCACTATGATTGCTACAGGTAAGGATGAAGATGATGTATGGGATAAAGTAAGACCTATAGTAAAATCAGTATACAATGGCGATGTATCTATCGAAGATGTAAGCGCATACGGGCGTTTGTCTAAACGCTTAGATGAGTATGATAAGGTGGTACCTAACCCCGCTAAGGCGGCAAGATATTCTAATCAGTATCTTGATACTGACTTTGGTAAAGGTGAAGGTATCAAATGGGTTTTCATCGAAGGTGTACCGGAAGGACAACCACCATGTAATGTGATAGCGTATGAGGATGAGTCACAACTTGATGGTTATGAGATAGATTGGAACACTGCTGTAGAGAAGTGGATTACTAAGAAACTGAAACTTGTCTATGAAACCCTTGATTGGGATTTAAATAGATTAACCGAGAGGCGGATACCTAAGAAATATTGGTGATAATATGAAGTGTAAAACCCCTATGAGATGTAGACCGGAATTTGAAGGTAAAGTTCACTGTAAAAGATGTGCAAAGGAAGCGAAGGTTGAGGCTGAATTATTTTTAGATTTAATTGATTGAGGTGATAAGATGAGTAAACATGAAGATGAAGTATGTAAGAAGATACAAGCAAGAGCCGAAGTAGGTAAAGCCAAGTATGGTGTGACTATGGAAAGAACAGACTTAAACATTGTAGAATGGCTTACACATTTACAGGAAGAACTGATGGATGCTTGCGTCTATACGGAAAGACTCATCGAAGATTACAAGAAGTATGCTAACAAGAAGGAGATTATAGATTTACTAAGGGAGTTGAATGAGTGAGATACAATCCCAATGGTGATGATAGTCGCCCTAAGATAGAAGATTACCTAAAAGAAACAGGTAATGTAGAACAGGCTGAATCCTACAAGCGTAGTACATACGCATGGAATCCTAGCCTACAAGATGGTTCTATTCTAAGGGTAACTAAGTCAAGCATTGGTACATTCGGTTGGTGTCCACAACAATACTACCTTGAGAAGTTCAAGGGATTGCGTGGGGAAACAGTAGACCATCACATAAGAGGACTCAATGTTCACGATATGATGGAATGGTTTTGGGCTAACTTCACTAGAGAGCAAGAAGATTCAGTGTTAAATTTAATTCATGAAGGACAGGAAAGGGAAGCGATGAAATTGTTTTTCAGTGTTGTTCCTGCCCCTCCATCACCTTATGAGTTCGGTGAAGATGAACAAATAGAACAATGGTTGCGTTGGCAGTTCTTACGATTGAAAAGCACTGACGGTAGGTATTGGCGACCTGTTGGTATAGAAGCCAACATACAGTCTACACGCTTTGTAACGGTAGACGGTGAACAGATACCCATTCACATGAACGGATTTATTGATACACTGTTTGCTACAGGAGAAGGCGGCTTTGCATTGATGGAGTTAAAGACAGGTAAATACAATAAGTATAAAGTTAATTCAATGAGAAAAGAAATGGCATTTTACAAAATGATGCTAGACCATAGCCCACATGAAGAGTTCTTACCTATCACACATTGGGGATGGGAGTTTCCCGGTGGTGGTATTAACGGTGGTGTCGGACCGACTATCTATTATGAAGATGTAAGAAAAGTTGGCGCAACAGAAAAAGATTTACTTAAATTAGTAAAAGCCCACATAGATATGGAGTTTCCACCTACTCCATTCATGGGGAGATTGAAAGAGGGTATTCCATTAGAAGAACAAAAACTAAAGTGTAATTGGTGTGATTATCAAGAGCATTGTGAGTTTTGGTCACTAACGGATGAAGTATTAGACAAAATAGAGGTATGAAAATGGAAGCAA
>Ga0098046_1000257_pt1 | contig 19813 bp, 31 predicted proteins | sample 11BtaG_FD_77067 | JGI IMG/M metagenome (GOLD analysis project Ga0098046, IMG submission 77067) | Marine viral communities from the Subarctic Pacific Ocean - 11B_ETSP_OMZ_AT15265_CsCl metaG | ecosystem: Environmental > Aquatic > Marine > Oceanic | place: Pacific Ocean | collected 2015-01-16
AGTAGAAGCATACGCAATAGGAATAGAAAAACAAATACAAGTTAATATAAACAAATGAGGAAGATAAATTTAAGAAGTCCGTTTTATTTCAAGGTAGAGAAAACTGGTATGACTTCAGTAGAGTTAAACCTATATGTTTATACTGGCACGTTTACGGACAATGCAAGTGTAAGTCCTAGTACGTTACGATACACAATAACAAAAGAGCCTTTAAGCACAAACGATTATGTAGTATTTGAAATTGCAGAACTTATAAGAGATTACCTAGAAGTAGAGTTTGATGGTAGCTATGATAGTCAAGCAGTTTGGGTAAATGCTATTCCTACGGTTACTGCTGGTAGTGGAGATACAACTATAACACCAGATAATTCTGATGGCTTTTTAGGTGTAGAGGGTTACGGATATTTCGAAGATGGTATAAACCCAGCACTAAGTGGAACGGTATTACAATCTAACAAAGTAGTACATAGGGTAAACGATGGCGTAACAAGAATACCAGTATGGTCTGAAAACGTAGATCACGTTACATACCTTTTAAACGGTCAAACCTTAGAAAGCTACACATTAAGTTCTAGCACCAGCACAACTGGGCAACTAATATACATAGATATAAGCTACAACGTAGCAGATTCGTTTCAAGAAAGGGTACTAAACAATAGTGGTACTTTTGAGGATAGCGATTGCCTACAATCATTTTTAAATAGCTTAGATATACTAGAAGCAGATGAAATATATGTAGAAAGTGCAGACGATGTTGAAGTACTTAAAATAAAGACTTTAGATTGTTCTAAATTTACACCTTATAAAATAACATTCGTAAATAAGTTTGGTGCGTTACAAGATGTGTGGTTTAGCTTAAAATCAACAGAACAACTAACAACTAAAGGCGAAACGTATAAAGCCAATACAATAGACTTTGATACGCTAAGTTACAATACCTACAATCCACAACAATCACAATTCCAAAAGTCTGGCAAGGAATCTATAACACTTAACACCGATTACATAGATGAAGCCTATAACGATGTAATTAAGGAACTATTGATGAGTGAGCAAGTATGGATCACTAAAATACAAGACGAGGAATTAGTACTAGGAGTAATACCTAAAACAAGTAGTGTACAATACAAGACCGTATTAAACGACAACCTAATAAACTATACTATTCAGTTTGATTACGCATTTGATAAAATAAACAACGTAAGATAGTGCAAGTTATACAACTATACATAGAGGGCAACCAACTAGAACTTTTTAAAGATGAAAGCGTATCTATTACCGATTCTATAAAATCTGTAAGGGATATAGCAAAGGTCTTTACTGCGTTTAGTAAAACGTTTACCGTACCAGCAAGTAGAAACAATAATAAGATATTTAAGCATTATTACAACTACGATATAGTAAATGGGTTTGATGCTAGGATTAGAAAAGATGCCAACATAGAACTAAACAACCTACCTTACAAAAAAGGTAAGATAAAGCTAGAGGGTGTAGATTTAAAAAACAACAAACCATATTCGTACAAGATTACGTTCTTCGGTAGTACGGTAGAGTTAAAAGATATACTAGGCGATGATAAGTTAAGTGCTATCACAAGTTTAACAACTTACAATGAACTATACGATTACACAACTATAAAAACGTTCTTAGGTTTAAACCCTAACACGAACGATGTTATAGTACCATTGATTACACATAGTCAAAGATTATATTATGAAGATGGCGTACACGGAGAAGATACTGGTAACTTGTGGTATGAATCTGGTACTGGAACTTCGCATCATCACGGAGTATTGTGGTCTGAATTAAAGTATGCAATTAGACTAGATGCAATACTAAAACAAATAGAAAGTTTTTATGGTATTTCTTTTAGTAGTGATTTCTTTAATAATAGCAATGACCACTACCATAACTTGTTTATGTGGTTGCATCGTAAAAAGGGAAATGTAGAAAACCCTAGTGGTCTTACAGAAAACATTGTAGATGGCTTTACAAACGAAACCGATGGTAATACTGCTACTGCAATACAATACAATGAGCAACTTACTTTAAACGGTACTGAATCGTTTTATACTAGCAAGGAACTAACGTTAAACACAACAAGTACTGATACATATAGGGTATCGGTTAAAAGAAGTGGTATAGAAATATTTAATAGTGGAGATGTTACTGGCAACCAAACCTTAGATTTAACTTCTTATAGTTTTGGTAGTTTACCAATTACGATCTATATACAAGGCGAAGATGCAATAGTATTTTCTAAGATAGAATGGGATATTGAATACTCGCCAAATACTGCTTTCACTAAAACATACGATACTGGTACACATTCTTACGATGCTAGTTTTATATTTGACATTACGCAACAGATACCAGATATAAAAGTTATAGACTTTATTAGTGGGTTGTTTAAGATGTTTAATTTAACTGCGTATGTAGAAAACGATGTTATAGTAGTTAAGACCTTAGATGATTTTTATTCTGGTGGCACTACATACGATATATCAAAATATGTAGATGTAAACACAAGCCAAGTTAATATTGCCCTACCTTACCGAAAGATTAACTTTACTCACGGAGATACGAAAACCTTTTTTGCTGCAAATCACAATCAGTTATTCGGTAAGGAATGGGGTAAGGAAGAATACACAAATCAAGAAAACTTAGATGGTGGGATATATGACCTTACAACACCATTTAGCCAGATGAAGTTCGAAAGGATATACGATACCACAAGTGGAAACATAACTACGATACAATGGGGTTATTCAGTAGACGATAATAGGGAATCCTATAAAGGTAAACCGTTAATATTTTATCCTATAAAAATACCATCAGCTACTGAAATATCATATTTAGAAAATGGTGGGCATAGTGCTACAACACAATACAACATACCTAGTAATAGTGTTTCGTATGCATCAGCGTTTAGTAAAGAGAATATAAACTTTTACTTAGAGAACAACGAATATACTGCCGATACAACTTTTACAGATACCTTATTTGAGAGTTATTATAAAAACTATATATCAAGTGCATTTAACGAAAAGAACAGAATCACAAAGGTAACTGCATACTTACCGATACGAATAATAAGAGTGTTAAGCGTAGCAGACAAGATCATAATAAACGGTAAGCAATACAAAATAAATAGTTTAAAGATTAACCTACTAGATGGCAAGAGCGATTTAGAACTATTAAATGATTTATGATAGAAAACATACTATACTTGCTTAATTACGCAAACGGAGAAACGGAGAACATAAGAATAGCACAAGGTAAGTACAAACTACCATTAACTTTAAAAGATGGTTATAAAACACTTAAACAAGAAATAAAATGGCGATAGTAAAAGAAGTAGATGTTAAAGTTGACACTAAAACTGCAAAATCTAACGTAGATGAGTTAAATAAGTCTTTTGAGGCTCAAACAGATTTGATAGATGAATTAGAAAAGGAATTGTTTGAATATGAAAAAGCATTAAAAAAAACATCTAAAACTAATTTAGCAGCTAGAAAGGAAGTTAATGATGCTATTCAAAAAACTAAAGATAGACTTAAAGAAGAAAAGTTTGCTTTAAAACAATTAAACAAAGACAGAAGTAAAGCTAACGATACATTAAAAGAATCTATTGATAACCAAAGAGATTATGGGGGTGTATTAGGTTTTATAGACCAAAAGACTGGAGGGGCTATTAGTGGTTTTCAAAAACTTATAGGTACAATAGGTAGTGCTACTAAAGGTTTTAACCTTATGAAGATTGCTATTATAGGCACTGGCGTTGGGGCATTAGTTATAGCAATTACTTCTTTGATAGCTGCTTTTAAAGGTAGTGAAGAGGGGCAGAATAAGTTTGCTAAAATAATGACCATTATTGGTACTTTAACTGGCAACCTTGTAGACTTGTTAGCTGATTTGGGCGAGGGAATAATAAATGCTTTTACAAATCCAGTTGAAACAATAAAAGGATTTGCAAAGACTATTCAAGAATTTGTAATTGATAAAGTTACTGGCACAATAGATAGTATTGGATTGTTAGGTAGTGCTATAAAAAAAGTATTTAGTGGGGATTTCAAAGGTGCTTTAGAAGATACAAAAAAAGGTTTTAAAGGATTAGTAGATAATTCTCCTTATGGTATAATAAGAGATGGTATAAAAGATGCTACTGCTGCATCAAAAGAATTTATAAAAGAGCAATTAAATGAAGCTAAAGCAGCAGCGTCAGTTGCTGATATGAGGGCGAAAGCAGATAAAATAGAAAGGCAACTTATTATAGATAGGTCTAAGCTAGAAAGTGAAATTGCTAATTTACGTTTAAAGTCAAGACAAGAAGAAGAGTTTAGTGCAGCAGAAAGAAAACAAGCCTTATTAGATGCTCAAAAATTAGAAGATGAATTACTTGATAAAGAAACACAATTTTTAGAATTAAGAAGAGATGCACAAATATTAGAAAATACCTTTAGTAGAAGTAATAAAGAAAATCTAACCAAAGAAGCCGAAGCTATTGCAGCAGTAAATAGACAACAAGCAGCAAGGGCAAATACTGCAAGACAAGTACAAAGGGAAGTAAATACTATAACCAAACAAATTGAAGCAGAAAACAAGCGTATAGCTGCCGAACAAAAAGCAATAGAAGATAAAAAGATAGCAGATGAACAAACAAGGTTAAATGCTATACAGAAAATAAGAGATGATTTTGCAGAAAAACAACGATTAATAGAAGCAGAAACCGAATTAGAAAAATTAGCTTTAGAAGAAGAAAAAAAGATAGCAGAATTAGATAAGTTAAATGCAACGGAACAAGAAAAATTTGAAGTTTATGAATACTACGCTGGATTAAGAACAGACTTAGAAGAAAAAGAAATAAAGAAAAAAGCACAACTAGAGAAGTTAAGAAAAAAGCAAGTACTAGGCGATGCTAAAAATACTTTTAATCAAGTTGCAGAATTAGCTGGTAAAGATAGTAAAGTTGGTAAAGCTATGGCTATTGCAAGTGCTACCGTTAGTGGTTATGAGGGTGTTCAGAACGCATATACAACTGCACAAAAATCCCCTATAACTACATTCTTCCCAGCATACCCAGTAGTTCAAGCAGCGTTGGCTGGTGCAGTTGCTATAAAAAATATTGCAGCAATAAAAAGTATTGATAGTACTGGCAAAAGTGGTACTACTGCACCATCTACAAGTGGGGGTAGAACATCTGCACCACCAGTACCAAGCATACCACCAGCATTTAATGTTGTAGGTGCAAGTGGAACTAATCAATTAGCAGAAGCGATAGGGGAACAAGAACAACAACCAGTACAAGCGTATGTGGTAGCAAACGATGTAACAACTGCACAGAGTATGGATAGAAATATAGTTGAGGGTGCGAGTATAGGATAAATGCAAAAAATAATAAAAGATTGATATACTAATATGAAAATAGTAGAACTTATTTTAGACGAGAATAGCGAACTAGGAATAGAAGCTATTTCAGTTGTAGAAAACCCAGCAATAGAAGAAGATTTCATAGCCTTAAAAAGCCAAGAAATAAAACTTGCAGAGGTAGACAAAGAAAAGAGAATACTAATGGGTGCTTTATTAGTACCTAACAAGCCTATATACAGACGAAGTGGAGAAGATGAGTACTACATATACTTTTCAAAAGATACGGTAGAGAAAGCATCGCAAATGTATTTAATGCAAGGCAATCAAAATAATTCAACCTTAGAACACCAATACGAACTTAACGGACTTAGCCTTGTTGAAAGTTGGATCGTAGAAGATAAGGTACACGATAAAAGCGTAAAGTATGGAATGGATTTACCTATTGGAACGTGGATGGGAAGTGTTAAAGTTAATAATGATAAGGTGTGGAACGAATTTGTTAAAACTGGCAAGGTTAAAGGTTTCAGTATTGAGGGTTACTTTGCAGATAAGATGGAAAGACCTAAAGAAAATATTGAAGAAGAACTTGATGAAGATGAAAAACTTATCAAACAAATTATAGATATTATTGAGAATGGCTTATAAGAGGGTTTTAAAGCGATTAGATTTAGAAAGTTATAGTGATTACCCTAATGCAGTTAAAAACAATGCTAAAAGGGGTATAGAACTAAATGAAAAGGTAAATAACAAGTGTGCTACACAAGTAGGTAAGGTAAGAGCAAGACAATTAGCAAAAGGAGAAGCAATTACCGTAGATACGATAAAACGTATGTATTCTTATTTGTCAAGGGCAGAAGAATATTATGATGAGGGCGATAGTAAGGCTTGTGGTACTATTTCATATTTATTATGGGGTGGTAAGGCTGGTAAGCGATGGGCAGAAAGTAAGTTAAAAGAATTAGACTTAATAGACCTTAAAGCACCTTGTCAAGCTGGTTATGAGCAATACGGAATGAAAATGAAAAACGGAAAGTTAGTACCTAACTGCATACCAATAAAATAGATGGCTAAAGATAAATATAAAACACCAAGTAGAACAAGTCCTAAAGGAAGTAGAAGAGGTTGCTTATGCAAGGATAAAAATACATACTCCCGTAAATGTTGCGATGGTAGTTTATGGGCTCAAGGAATAGGTAAAATATAAAAATGCAAATAATTTTTAATAATTGATATATAAGTATGGAAGCAAAAACTATGTTAAATTCTATAAAGCAAGTTCTAGGAATGGAAGTTAAACTAGAGCAACAAACTTTAGAGAACGGTACTATTATCGAAGCAGATAGTTTCGAAGTAGGGCAAGAAGTATTCATCATTTCAGATGATGAGAAAGTAGCAGTACCAGCTGGAGAATACCAGTTAGAAGATGGTAGAATTTTAGTTGTAAACGAGGGTGGAGAAATTTCAGAGATAGGTGCAAAAGAAGAAGAAGAAGTAGAAGCTAAAGACGAAGAAAAAGAAGAAATGGGATATGCTACTAAAGAGGAACTAGCAGAGGTTAAAGAAATGATTGAAGAAATCAAAGCTATGTTAGAGCCTAAAGAAGAAATGAGCGAAGAGCCAAAAGAGGAACTATCTGAAGAGGTAGAAAAAGTTGAGGTTGTAGCTGAAGAGGTTGTGGAACAAGTTGAAGAACAAGTTAAAGAAGAACTATCACAACCAGCAGTAGAGCCATTAACACACAATCCAGAAGCTAACGCTAAAAGAAAAGTTGAGTTTAAGTATGCTAAAAATAGAAAAGCATCTACACTTGATAGAGTTTTAAATAAATTAAATAACTAAAAATTAAATAAAATGCCAAATCCAACAATTACTTCTTCATATGCTGGAGAATTCGCTGGGAAGTACTTAGGTGCTGCCCTTTTAAGTGCTTCAACTTTAGATGCTGGAGCAGTAACAATATTGCCTAACATTAAGTTTAAGGCTGCAATGAAAGTAGGATCTTTCGCTAACTTAGTACGCAGTGCTGATTGCGATTTCGATGATACTACTTCAACAATGACACTAACAGAAAAAGTGTTACAACCTACTGAATTACAAGTTAACTTACAAATCTGTAAAAAAGAACTACATTCGGATTGGGAAGCTGCACAAATGGGATATTCTGCTTTTGATAGCTTACCACCATTATTTTCTGATTTCGTAATAGCAAGAGTAGCTGCTGAAGTTGCACAAGCTACTGAACAATCTATCTGGGCTGGTTCTGCTGGAGAGGGTAGCTTTGATGGTTTTACTACTTTATTAGCTGCTGATGGAGATGTAGTAGATGTAACTGGTACAACGGTAGATGCTGCAAACGTAATCGATGAGTTAGGTAAGATTGTAGATGCTGCTTCTAGCCAGATTTTAGGTAAAGAAGATTTAACGCTTTATGTATCTAACAACATTGCTAGAGCATACATTCGTGCTTTAGGTGGTTTCGCTACTAACGTAGGTGCAAACGGTGTAGATAACAAGGGAACAACTTGGTACAACGGTGGTGCTTTAACTTTCGAGGGTATCAATATCTTTGTTGCACAAGGTCTTGGAGATAACAAGGCAGTATTAGCACAACAATCTAACTTATTCTTCGGAACTGGTTTACTAGATGATAGAAACGAGGTTAAAGTGATTGATATGGCTGATATCGATGGTAGCCAGAATGTAAGAATCGTAATGAGATATACTGCTGGTGTTCAAACTGGAATCGGTGGAGATATCGTTTATTACGCAGTATAATAATTAATTAACTAATGTAGAAAAGGGTGGGCATAACTGCCTACCTTTTTTTATTTAAAACCTAAAAATATATGTCTTGTGCAATAACAAAAGGAAGAAGTTTACCTTGTAAGAGTTCGGTAGGTGGTCTTAAAAATGTATTCATTTTAGATTACTCTACTGCTATTGCAGCGTTAACTGATTCTGCTGGAACAATAACGTTACCAAGCGATGGAAGTGCCGAATTTTTCAAGTATGAAATAAAAGGTAATTCAAGTTTGGAAACTGCCGTAAACTCATCGAGAGAGAACGGTACAACTTTTTATGAAACTACATTGAATGTTACATTAACAACTATTGATGTAGCAACTCAAGAGGAAATCAAATTATTAAATAGAGGTAGAGCCCACTATGTAGTAGAAGATTACAACGGTAACTATTTCTTAATCGGTAAAGAACACGGTGCTGAAATTACTGGTGGTACAATCGTAAGTGGTGCTGCTATGGGGGATTTAAGTGGGTTTACACTTGTAGCTACTGCTCAAGAAACTGCACCACCTTTCTTCGCAACTGCACCAGATGAAAGTGCAACAACGCCAATAGATCCTAACGCTTAATGGTTATTAGTTTGGTTTGATTAATTAAGGCTACTCTTTATGGGTAGCTTTTTTTTTCTTATCTATACAAAAAACAAAAATGTATTGATATATTAGTATGAAGATAGTAACACCAACTGGAGATAATATACTTTATGTTATACCTAGAACTTTTGTTCAAGCATCGGTAGATATAATTGTAACTAACGAAACTACCAATACTCAAGTATCGTCAAGTATAGATACAACTATTAGTGGTAATTATATTACTTTTAGATTAACTGATATTGGAGCAGTTGTACTAGAAAACAATTATGGCACGATAGAACTAAAATATAATTCAGAAACAATATACAAGGATAAGTTTTTTGTTACTTCACAGAGTATAGATCAAACTAACAACGAATATTTTAACGGTAACTTAAACCAATATACAACCGAAGATAGTTACGATAACGATTACATTATAATATGAACGATTTAAGAATAGTAAACCTATCAACTTATACAAGTCCAGTAATTAGCGAAAAGACTAATCAAGATTTCGTTAGTTACGGAGAAGATAACAACTATTTTCAGTATTTGATAGATAGATACAATGGTAGTCCTACAAATAACGCTATTATCAACGGTGTTAGCGAAATGATTTACGGTAGAGGGTTAGATGCTACCAATTCAAATAAAAAGCCAGAGCAATACGCTCAAATGATTTCTTTATTTCATAAAGATTGCGTTAGAAAGTTATGTTTTGATTTAAAGTTAATGGGTGCTTGTGCTATGCAAGTTATATACTCTAAGGATAGGAGTAAGGTTGCACAAGTAGAGCATATGCCAGTAGAAACATTAAGGGCAGAAAAGTGCAACGATAAAGGCGAAATAGAAGCGTATTACTATCATCCAGATTGGGCAAATTATAAACGTAACGATGTACTAACTAGAATACCAGTATTTGGTACGAGTAAAGAAAGCATAGAAATAATATATGTAAAGCCTTATCGTGCTGGTTACAAGTATTATTCAAGTGTAGATTATCAAGGTGGTTTACAATATGCAGAGTTAGAAGAAGAGATATCTAACTACCACTTAAACAACATTATGAACGGATTAGCACCAAGTATGTTAATCAACTTTAATAATGGTACACCAAATCCAGAGGAAAGACAAATGATAGAACAAAGAATCTATCAAAAGTTTAGTGGTAGTAGTAACGCTGGTAAGTTTATCCTAGCATTTAACGATAATTCAGAAAGTGCTGCAAGTATAGAGCCAGTTCAGTTAAGCGAAGCACACCAACAATACCAATTCTTATCGGATGAGAGTTCTAAGAAGATAATGGTAGCACATAGGGTAGTAAGTCCTATGTTATTAGGTATAAAAGACAATACTGGTTTAGGTAACAATGCAGACGAGTTAAAGACTGCTAGTATATTGATGGATAATATGGTTATAAGACCGTTTCAGACGCTTTTAATAGATGCGTTTGACCAAATACTAGCTTATAACACAATAAGCCTTAATTTGTACTTTAAAACGCTTCAGCCTTTAGAATTTACAGACTTAGAAAACGTAGAGGATGAAGAAACTAAGGAAGAAGAAACTGGAGTAAAGTTATCTAATGAGCCAGAGGGATTTGATGATGATGAGATGCTAAACATATTAGAGGGAGAGCCAATAAGTGAAGAATGGGAACTTGTAGAAAAAAGGGAATATTCAGAAGATAACGAAAGTGTAGAGGATTGGGCAAATAGATTAATAAAGGAAAAGAAAAATAGCTTAGAAAAATTAGCAGATTTTATAAAGTCTAAACCTAGTGCTAAAAGTAGCTTGGATAAATCTTTTTATAAGGTACGTTATGAGTATGCAGAAAAGTATAGTAGTGGTAATTCTAGGAAGTTCTGCAAGAGTATGATGAGTAGAACTGGCAGAGGTGTTGTTTATCGTAAGGAAGATATAGACCAAGCTAGTTTTCAAGGTGTAAATAAATCATTCGGGCATAAAGGACAAAACTATTCGCTTTTTAAATTTAAAGGTGGGGTTAATTGTGGGCATTTTTGGAATGAAAACCTTTACAGATTGAAGAAGAAAACCGATGGTACTTATAGAGAAGATAAATCATTAGCAAGTAGCGAAGAAGTAAACAAGATACCTAAAAGCTACATACCTAAAGGAGATGAATATAATAAGTCTAGGATAGCACCAAAGGATATGCCAAATAACGGACACCACCCAAATTACAAAGGATAAGATATGGCTACTGCATTATTTATAAAAAGAGAGGATATAGTAAGAAATTCTATCATTGATGGCAATGTAGATATAGATAAGTATATACAATTTATTAAGATCGCTCAAGAAATCCACGTTAGAAACTATTTAGGTACGGACTTATACAACAGAATAAGCGATGATATTATAAATGGTACTTTAACTGGCGATTATTTAACATTGGTAAACACTTATATACAACCTATGTTAATACATTATGCGATGATGGACTATTTGCCTTTCGCTGCGTATCAAGTAAAGAACGGTGGGGTATTTAAGCATACTAGCGAGAATGCACAGAACGTAGATAAAAACGAAGTAGATTATTTAGTAGCAAAAGAAAGAGAATTTGCAAACTATTACGCAACTAGGTTTGTAGATTATATTTGTTTTAACGATAATTTATTTCCAGAGTATAATTCAAATAGTAACGATGACATTAACCCAGACCAAGATACAACGTTCAACGGATGGGTTTTATAAACCTAAAACTAAGAACGTAGTTAAATTAAAAAAATATCTAAAAGTAAATAATGAATCCAACGGTAGCTTTAATTCCTAGTGCATATAAAAGTGGTTTAGTATATTCTATATTACCAGCAAGTGGTCGTGGGGATTTTCAATTTAACAGACCTAGTTCAGCAACTAGAGTAAACAAAGATGGTTTAGTAGAAGAAATGCCTACTACTTTAGGTAGTGAAATAATTGGTAATTTAGATTTTAGTTCAGACACTTGGTGGATTAAATCGCCAGGTTGGACTATAAGTGGTGGAACTGCAAATAATGATGGCACATCTACTGGTAATTTATATAAATTAAATATTTTAACTGAGGATTCTACTTATAAAATAGACATTGAAGTTACAGTATATAATGTTGGTAGTCTTGTAATTTACGCTGGACTTAATACTCCAGTAATAAATGTTCCAGATGCAGTAGGTACTTATAGTTTTGAAAGAACTTGTGGCTCACAAGAATCATTTTACATACAAGCTCAAAATGGATGGAATGGCTCAATAGACAATGTATCTGTTAAAGAAGTAGTATCAAACGTACCTAGACTAGATTACACAAACGGAAATTGTCCACAACTACTTTTAGAGCCACAATCAACTAACTTAGCTTTATATAGTGGAGATTTAACAAATGCAGAATGGCAATTATTTGGTAATGTAGTAGTTGCTGGTGGTTATATAGCACCCGATGGCACAAATTCAGCAGTAAAAGTATCTTGTGATAATATTGTAACGGATAGTGTTCTTATACAACAATCAATAGGTAATTCAACTAGGAGTAGAACAATATATGCTAGAACGGTAAAAACTGGAACTACTGGTATTGCTAATTTATGTTCGTATTATGGTAATAATAATAACGAATTTACTATAACAGACCAATGGCAAAGATTTGAAGTAAACGGAACATCAACTACTGCTGGGCAAAGTGATTTCTATGCAATAGATTTTAGAGGTACTACTGATTTAGATGAAATATTATTATGGGGTGGACAGATAGAAGAACTACCTTATAGCACAAGTTATATTCCTACTGAATCAACAACCGTAACACGAAGTAGAGATTTAATGACTGATTCAATGCAAGGTAGACCAGAAATAACTTCAGACGATTGGACTTTATTCTTAGACTTTAATAAATCGGATTTAGGTAGTGATAACTGCGTAAGTATAAACGATGGTACTAACGATAATAGTATTGTGATCAATAATAGGGCAGATGATGAGTTAGCATTTATTATTAATCAAGGTGGTACGGTACTTAGTTCTTATATTTATGATATAACTGCAATAGACGATTTAAAAGTATCTTTTAGTTCTATTGATACTGGTGCTAGTATGGTTGTAAATGGAGTAGAAATAGATAGGTTAGACGATGGTAGATTTGATGCTAGTAGTTTAATTCAAATAGATTTTACAGAATACGGTACAACGAATGAGTTTGCTGGTAGGGTAAATGACTTTAGATATTATAACGTAGCATTATCGTTAAACGAAAGAATAGCATTAACACAATGATAAAAATAGGTAAATACGAGTTTAACGACGAAGCACAAGCCACAAGTAAAATAGATGCTTTAGGAGATAATAGGCATACGTTTTCTATACTAGGGCATATTGAGATAGTAAAAGGCGAATGGGATGAAGATGGTAATGTAATAGTAGAGCCAGTATATAGCGATAAGTTTCACGTTGATGTATTATGGCAAGACATAGATTCTAATCCATATGGCTGGGCAACGTATGAAATAGACTTAGATAACGATGGTGTGCATAGTTTTTTTGGTGTTAATTATTTAGAAAATAAGATATAATGGCAGATAATACAATAGGCTGGGGGCAAGGCTCGGTAAACAACACAAACGATTGGGGTAAAGGTAAAGCAAATAGTACTAACGATTGGGGAAGCATATATGCGAATAGTCCAAGTGGAGACACTAACATAGAGGGTGGAAGTGCTGGAACAGATTTTACAACTAATCTAGTAGCTTCATATAATTTTGATACAAACTTTGCAGACTATACTGGTAATAATGATTTAACTGCGTCTGGCACTACATCAGCAGGTGTAACTGGTGGTAAAGTTTCAGATTGTTCTGATTTTCCAGGGGGAGTAAATTATGCTAGTTCACTTGGTTCTAATGATTTTACTTTTACGGATGGGGTAACTGATCTTCCTTTTAGTATTTCTTTTTGGGTTAATTTTGATTCTATTTTAGATAGATCAAGTATCATAATGAATAGGTTTACATCATCTTCTAATGGTGGATGGCAAATAGACTGGAATACAACTAATCAAATAAGATTTATTCTAGGTGATTATCTTGGAATAACTAATAGAATAACAGCTACATTTCCGCTAACTCCAATTACTGGAAATTGGTATCACGTGGCAGTTTCTTATGATGGATCTTCTAGTATAACCGGAATACAACTTTATTTAAATGGATTATCTCAAACAATAACAGATGAAAGTGCTGGCTCTTATACTAAACAACCTAATATAGTTACAAATATTGTATTAGGAACTGAAAGTTTCGATATAGGAGATAGTTCATTAGATGGCAAATTAGATGAATTGCACATATGGAAAAACAGAGAACTTTCAGCTACTGAAGTATTAGAAATATATAACACAGAAGATGGTGGTACGAGTATTTTGCCTTAACATATTATTACTAATAGGTTTTAATCTATACTCACAAGATAGGTTAGCATTGTCTATACAACAAGATTTAAAATTAGCAGTTGTAGGCGATGAAAAGCGTGGTTATGATGCTTTTACTACTGATGCTTTAATACGCTTGGAAATGCACGGTAAACCTAATCATATAGGTTATGTAGTGGTGTTTCCAGAATACGAGTTTGCAGATATAGACGGTAAGTATCATAGATATAGTTTTAACGCTGGATATGTGTTTATATTTCGTAAGGTGCATATAGGATTGAATGGTAGTTATGGTTTTATTGATAGATACAAAGTAAATACAAGAAGTGGTGGATTTAGTGTATCTTTAAAGTACCCTATAACAAATGGAATAAAATTAGTAACAACATCGCAGTTTGTAGATAGAACAGATTTAAAATGGTTATGGGGTGTTGATGAAATAAGATTTAGTGGATTTATAGGACTAGAAATAAAGATAATATGATTAAACTACTTCCGTTCTTATTGATTCAGTTGCAGAGCGATTGGAATGCTACTAGCATACTAGAAAATATGGATAGAAGCTGGTCGATAGGTAATGGTTGTTTAGAAGCTAATTATAAGGTTATAGATGTAGATGGTAACCTAGAACTAAACGGTAATACTTTAGAGGTATTAGATGCCACTATAAAAGTGTACGGTTGTGTAACGAATTATGGAGAGTATGTAGATGTTTTAGATTCTGAGTATATTATATATAAATGTGAAAGTTCAGATATTATAGAATACCAACAATTAAGCATACCAGAAGTAGAAGAAGAAAAAGTAAGATTGTACCCAAATCCTACCAATGAATTTTTAAATATAGAAATAACAAGTTTAGATTGCTATGAAGTTTATAACGTAAGTGGAGAATTTATAAAAAAAGGAGATACTAAAAGAGTAGATGTTAGAAATCTAAAACAAGGTATTTACTTTATTGTTGTTCACTACGATTATAAAAAACAAGCATTAAAATTTATTAAAAACTAATTAAGAAATGATAGGATTATTATATGAATTTTGCACTAAGTGTGATAAGGCTGGTGTAGTACCAGCAGAAAAAGAAATAGACCTTTTTTTGAGAATGGTAAAAAGAAAGGATTTAAGAAAAGATTTTATTAATTTTTGTTTTTATAATTGGGAAACCAGATACGAAACATTAGAAAACAAAATATGAGCATTGAAGATTTGAAATTAGGAATATTTAACGCATTAACGTTTGTTATTAGCTTTACGCATATAGAGAATAGCCTTAAAATATTATTGTTATTGGTATCTATTATTTATACGGTTATTAAGATATATGAAACCTATAAAAAGAATGACAAGAAACTTTAAAAAAAGTGAGTTTGATTGTAGGTGTGGTTGTACTATGCCTGGCGATGTTTACGAGAACGTAAAAAAGGTAGCTAATCAACTACAAGTAGTAAGGGATTACGTTGGTGTGCCAGTAAGAATAAATAGTGCTTATAGGTGTATAAACCATAACCGTAGTATAGGCTCAAAAGATACTTCGCAACACGTTCTAGGAAAGGCAGTAGATATAACAATAGATACTTTTAACGCAGAACAGACCTATAAAATAATTATAAACCTATTAAACAACCCAGTACTACAAGGTGTAAACTTCAATGGTATTGGTAGGTATAATACTTTTGTGCATTTAGATATAAGAGATAATGAAGCAAGGTGGGATCTAAGGAGTTAACTATGAAAGGAGATTTAGAGTTTACTGAAGAAGAACTTGCTTTATTAACAGATGAAAAAGAGTTTAAGATATTTTTATATTCCTTGCACGAAGAGTATGATATTTATAACGTAGATGAGTTATACGAGTTTTATAAGCAATTAAAATGGTTTAGACACTTAAAGGTACTAGACCAATTTAGAAAAGAAATCAATGGCGAAGTATAGAGATAAGAACGGAACTACAAGAGTAGGCGATGCGTTAAGGTGGTTAGTAAAACAAGGTAAGGAAGTAGCACCCGAACTTATACAACTAGCTGGTAACATAACTGGTATTGATTCCCTTAAACAACTATCTAAAAAAATAAAAGAAAGCGATAAGTTAAGCGAAATAGATAAGCAGATCCTACTAGAAGAGTTAAGGTACGATATGTTAGAGATGCAAGAAGTAACTAAACGTTGGATAAGCGACAACCAAACAGAAAGCTACCTTACACGCAATATAAGACCTTTAACGTTAGCTTTTTTAACTGCTACACTATTTATATACATTATACTAGATAGTTCAATACAAGGCTTTAAAATAGACGATAACTGGATAGATTTACTTTCTTCACTACTTTTATTAGTGTATGGTGGTTACTTCGGTGCTAGAACGGTAGAAAAGGTTGTAAAGCATAGAAAGTAATTTTTTTTATTTTTCTTTTTTTTTAAAAAATAAATATATAACTTTGAATTATTTATTAATAGTATTAGTTGTTTTTAAACAACAATAAAATAATAAAAATAAATTAATAAAAATATATAAATAATAAATATAAGATATCTGAACTCTATTCAATGGCAAAAAAAACGCAACGTAAGAAACTAATAGAGAAGTTAGATAAGATATTTAGTGTTTATATAAGGCTTAGAGAAGCAAAGGCTGAAATAGCTCAGTGTTTTACTTGTGGTAAAAAAGACCACTATAAGAAACTTCAGAACGGACACTTCCAGAGTAGGAAACATTATAGTACTAGGTGGGATGAAATTAACTGCCAAGTACAATGTGCTGGATGTAATGTGTTTCGTTATGGAGAGCAATATCTATTCGGAGTTAATTTAGATAAAAAGTATGGTATTGGAACAAGTGATGAGATGCACAAGAAATCCAGAGAAACTTACAAGATCGATAACTACGAATTAGGGGTGTTAATAACAAAGTATGAAGATTTAGTAAAAGAACTTTTAAAAGTTTAAATTTGCCTTAGATTTAGTTGCATAATCTTTTTTTTGTTTAGGGGTGTTACATTTATTTGTAGCACCTTTTTTTTTATTATTTGTTTATTAAATATTTTTTATTACTTTTGGGTAAACAAAAAATTTTTATTTATGAAACTAATCGATAGATTAAAACCAGAGTTTAGGCTTGTACTAGAACAAGACACAGAAAACCCACTTTACTGCCAAGAAATTGCAGAAGCATTAGAACAATATCAATTTGTTATACACATACCTTATGGTGTTATAATATCAATGGATTTTTTATTTGGGAATTTAGATAGTCCTTATAATTATTTCAATGAGTTATGATAAGTAAAATGACAATAGACTTCTTGAACGCTAGGGTAGAAGCATTAGAAAAAGAATTAGAAAAACTAAAAGAAGAAAACGCAAAACTAAAACGTATTAATTATGAACAAATCAAAACTTACGGAACTCTACAAGAAATACAAGCTAGAGAGAGAGGACTTTTTTAAGCACCAGCATTACACAATCATCACTAGACAAGGTATTGATAAGATACAAGCTATTGAGCAAATAGTAATATATTATGAAGTAATACGATGTGAGCCTAACTATGCAGTATTTAAGGCTTTAGCTGAAAAAGATGGTAAAAGCATAGAAACCTTTGGTAGTGCATTAAAAGGCGAGGGTTACAAAGATGGTAATTGCACTTCGTGGTACGTTGCAGAGATGGCGGAGAAACGTGCAATGTCAAGGGCAGTACTTAAATTAACTGGCTTTTACGAGTTAGGAGTATTTGGCGAAGATGAATCGGAATCATTTAAAAAATCAAACACACATTAAAATTAAATAACTATGTATGTTTGTAAAAAAATAGATGATTATATAAAACTATATAATAATAATGCTAAAGATATCAGCTATGCTTATAATATAAATGCGGGTATTTATTTTTTAATAAAAGATAATATAGTCGTTTATGTTGGTATGTCAAGGTGGAGTGTAAAGCAACGTTGTGAACAACATTGGGATAAACAATATAATAGGGTAAAATATATATGTATAAATAGAGATGATAATATTGAATTAGCTGAATATGTTTATATAAATATTTTTAATCCAAAATACAATAAAATACATAAAAATTACGAATATAAATTAACAGAAAATCAAACATTAAAATTAAATAATTATGCAACAAACTAGATTTTATAAAATTAAATATACCTTACATTCTTTTAGAGATTGTAAGTATGAGGGTGCTAAATATAATGATTACGATTGTGAAGATATTATAGAGGAAACTACAAGAGCCAAAGCTATAAAGTTTTTAAATAAAAAATACTCGTATAAAACTAGAAAAGAAAGACAAGATATTATTATAAACCAAGTAATAGATTTATAAATAAACAAAATTATGTATAAAAAAATATTAAAGGAATTAATTAAAGAAAATAAAAATGCAATAAAATTTTATAATTCTATGCTTGATGGAGGGCACATATATAAACAAGAAGATATTTATAGAACTGAGGGAATAAGAAGCAATATAAGAGATATACAAAATTTTATAGATAGAAAAATACAAGAAAATAAATCAAACATTAAAATTAAATAACTATGAGTTTAAAAGTAAGAGGTAGTATTACAAAGATATTACCAACACAAACTGGACAAGGTGCAAAAGGCGAATGGAAAAAATTATCATTTGTACTAGACACTAAAGAAGAGTATAACAACTTATATTGTTTCGATATATTCGGTAACGATAAGGTAGATGAATTCTTAAAGTACAACAAAGAGGGTAAAGATGTTGAAGTAGATTTCAATGTAAGAACTAACGAATATCAAGGCAAGTACTATACTTCTCTTCAAGCGTGGAAAGTATTTAAGAGTGAGCCAGTAAGTGCAAAAGAACAAGCACCAGATAGAGAAACAGAAGATCTACCATTTTAATTATAAAGGGTGTTATTAATTTAGCACCCTTTTTTTATTGTTGCCAACGGTTTGTATAAGGTACGTTGCGTAATGAATGAAATATATTAATATTAAAAAACATAGATAATGAATAACTTATCAGACAGTGAAAAAACTAAGCAATGGACTTTATACGGTGTTGTGAAACGTTTTTTTAGAAAGAAACTAACTTACAAAGAGAGAATAGATTGGTTTGTAGCTAATTTTTATGAAACGGGAATGGAATATGAACTTATATACGATTCATTTAAAAGCGAAGATTTAGATAGAATTAAATGGTATGACGATTTCATAAAAATACCTAAATATAAAGACGAACTTTAAATGTTTTATAACGTTCTGCGTATATGGAATGCTGCGTAAATGAAAAACTTAAATTAATAAATATGAAAAAAATAAAAGGTATTAGAATACTTAAAGGAAATGTAGAGAATAAGCAATTTTCTATATACGGTGTTAGCATTAGTTTTTTTGCCAAGTTTTTTAAACCTCACTTAATTTGGGATTGGTATGACTTTGGTTTAATGCTAAAAATTAACAAACAAAACAATATTGGAAAATATCACTTTGCAATAGATATACAAGTAGCTTGGCTAAACCTTTGGATAGAGTGTTGGCAAAAACATTAATGCTAACGGCAAAGAATATGAGTAGTGCGGTAACTTGTTGGTATGATGCGTATAGTAAGCCACCCATCTTGACGAAGTAACCATTGGAATAAAGAAAGACTATAC
>Ga0098046_1000258_pt1 | contig 19771 bp, 4 predicted proteins | sample 11BtaG_FD_77067 | JGI IMG/M metagenome (GOLD analysis project Ga0098046, IMG submission 77067) | Marine viral communities from the Subarctic Pacific Ocean - 11B_ETSP_OMZ_AT15265_CsCl metaG | ecosystem: Environmental > Aquatic > Marine > Oceanic | place: Pacific Ocean | collected 2015-01-16
CCATGTGCCACGCTGTTCAATTGTTCCTGTTAGTGAAGTTGTTGTACTACAGTTGCTTTCGACAATAGAGTCTCTTGCATGGACATTAAGTTTGTTGTTTGTAATAGTAGTAATATTTCCTGCTAATGCTGTATATGCACTAATAGTATCGCCTGCACTTGGATTACTAATTGAGGTAATACTTGAACTCTGGTGCGATGCTGCACTTGAAATTCTTGCTAATAGTGTTGTCCACTGTGAAGCTGATATTGTGGCGCCTGCACTAACACTAGCTACTGTATCTGTTTGTCCGTATCCCGAATCTCCACTTCCTGAACCCCATATTGCATTTACTGATGTAGCAAAGTCATTATAATGATTGTCGAGGATTGTATCTCCGCTTGTATAAGCCATTTATTGTTTTCTCCGATTATTAAATTTAATTTTAGTTAACTGTAACAAAGGCTTCTACAGTGCCTTCTTCCATTGTTGTTTTATTCTTGATTGCTCTGCCGATAACGTTAAACGCATTAATTGATTCGTCTTCAGCGACTGCTCTTGCAAGACCGTTTCCTGCACTAACAAGTCTATCACCTTTATTTACCAAACCTATGCATCTAACGGGCACTCTGCCCGCAACTGCAACCGGTGCACCATCTTCTTGCGCACTGTTCATTAGGTATGCTGGTTTGTTACTAATAACGCCAAATACGCTATCAGATAATTCATCATTAACTGCTGTAATTTCTTCTGCGCCACCTAGTGCAACAATTGTGCCTGGCATATAATTTGCGTCTGGACGGAAGTTTTCCGCCAAGTCAGCATATTGTGCAGAAGTTGAAGTACCATTAAATGTTGTTGCAAATACTGTCGAAACTCTATTTCCACTAGTACCAATATCTACAGATCCACTAATTAAAATGTCGCCTGTCATTGTACCGCCAGTTGTTGGAAGTGCGCCACTGCCTGATACTTGTGAATCAACATATGCTTTAGTCGCTACACCCAAGTTATCACTTGGTGCGCCTGCTACTAGTACTCTGTTTGTTGCACCATCAACTGTCATTGCTGTACTAACAACGCCACCATCATTAACTTTAATAAGGATGTCACCATCGCTAGTTGCGTTACTTAAACTTACATCACTGCCACTAACACCAACTGTAAAGTCACTGTCAACACCAACAACAATGCCTGTGTCGTTTAGGAAACTTACAACGCCGCTTGTGCTGTCACTTGCGTCACTGCGCATATAACTTGCTGCTGCTACACCACCTAGTGCATCACTGTCTGTTGCGGTGCCTTGGAATTTATTTCCTGTTACTGCTGTTGAAAGTTGAATACCTGGCTTAATTGTTGCAAATCCTGAAATTGAACTTTGCGGAGTGAAAGTTGCATCTTTGCTAACTGTGCCAACCAATGTATTATTTGTATAAAGTTTAACAACAACATGATCTGCTGCGCTATTATCTGTAACAGTTTCAACAATAGCACCTGATGTTCCTGTTCCGCTAGTAAATGATGGACCAATTGTTGTAAATCCGCTACCATTATATACTTTTAACTGTCCGTTAGTGGTATCCCACCAAAGATCACCAGTAACACTACCGCTAGGAGTACTGCTACTTGCTGTACTACTACTAACAGTCTTAAATGCACTGCCTGTATAAACTTTAAGTAAGTTGTTTGTTTTGTCCCACCACATTTGACCTGCTACCGGACTTGCTGGTGCGCTAGTATTAGCAAAATTCTCTAGGAGTTTTACTAGATTCTCGTTGAAAAATTCACCGTAACCTGCATAGTTCTTACCAATAAGTGTAAGGTCTGTGGTTGTGTCGATTGTACCATCTGCAACTGTTGCAAGAATAGTACTGTCGGTTTTGTTAACTGTATAAGCCATCTGTTATTTGCTCCGCATTATTCGTTATATATATTTATCCACTTTATAAACTTAGTATATTATATGCTACTAAGATTAGTCAGTGTTTGAATTCTAACTGTATAATCAATCTGTATAAGTCTGTTTAGACTTTTTTGTACCGGGTGAAATACAACATGTGTTAGTAAGTTACCCGTATTAACTTCGCCTGTCCAACTACGCAAGCCTAGTTCGTCAAACGTATATGTGTCATTAAAGTTGCTAGTATTATCAAACGCTGCCTGACTATTTGGTTCACCGTAATCTAACAAACAACTTACAATGATGTCAGTGTAAATTTGTCCACTAGTATGACTTACTGTAAGTTTATTTCTAACAGTATCAGTATTTAAACTACTATTATCATCTACAACTTTGTAGTAAGTTTGGTTATAAAGGTTTGCATTTGCACCACTACTATTTGCAGGCAAATATGTAATAACACCTGTTGGGTCAACACTAGTGCCGCCGTTGCCAAAACTCATTTCATGAATAAAGCCAGTTGTTTTATTTGCTAAACTTAATGCCAATGCTTCACTCATATTTTCATAATGAATAGCATTACGTTTGTTTACATAATCTTCGCCAGATTCTGGATCAAAGATACGAATATGACCTTCCATCATTACGCCACTAGTGTCTTTAATAGCACTTTCTGGCTGTTGTGGCTGTTCAATATTGTCTTTGTTCATTTCTTCTTTTTCCATAATTACACCTTAAGCATACATTCTACACTCTTTTCGCCTAAATCGCTATTTGTTTCTAATGCGATTCCAACGATTGGACCTTGTCCATTGTTACTTGCTTTACCATTATGTGTTGCAAACACTGGCTGACCTTTAGTTATACTGCCTACTACTCTAACAGGGACACGACCAACCAATGCAATTGGCTGACCTTCAGCCGCACTGTTCATTAAGTAAGCAGGATCAGTAGATATAACACCTGCTATATACTGTGTGTCAGCAGTTGCTGCTGTTGTTTCTGCATCACCACCAACTGTTACTACTGTACCTGGTGCATACTCTACATCAGTACTGTAAATTTCTGCCAAGTCAGCATATTGTGCTGACGTTGCTTCACCACTAAATGTAGTTGCACCTAGTGTGCCGTTTGAACTGTTGTATGTTAGAACACTATCTGTCTTTGCACCCAAGTCTCCTGTGGCTGCAGTTGCAAATAATGGAAAGCATGTAGTATCTGTGCCTTCGTCTGCTACTGTAATAGTTGTTGCTACAGTTGCAGTTGTTGCAGTTGCGGAATTACCTGTACAACTTCCTGAACTACCACTAGCATTACCTGTTAAGTTTGCAGTAATTGTTCCAGCACTAAAGTCACCACTTCCATCCAATACTACCGCGCGGCTTACTGTCCCGTCACTTGCAAATATATTTGTATCTGCTAAATCAACGCTAAGTGAATGAGTAATTCCTTCACCTGTTGTTGCACCGGTCGAAGCGATACCATTACCACCTGTAATAGTTGCAACATAGTTACCTGTAGTGTGTGTTCCTAAGTCTACACTGTTATTTGCTTGACTAGTGGTAATACTTGCAGTGTCTCCTGCACTAGTAAAGTTAGCAGTACCTGTTACATCACCAGTTAAAGTTACTGTTACTGCACTGCTCAATGCTCCTGCTGTAGTTGCTGTGCTTGCATTGCCTGTCAATGCGCCAATAAAGGCAGCACTACTTAATGATCCAGTGCTTGGATTATAAGTTAAGTCTGCATCATGGTGGAATGCTGTAACAGCGCCACTAGTAATATCACCAAAGTAAATTTGTTCTTCAGCATTGGTTGTAGTATCACTTGTAGTTGTTGCACCTGCTGCTGCCCAACTTAGTACACCTGCTGCGTCACTTACTAATGCAAAACCACTAGTGGTTGCATCTGCATCTGGTAATGTCCATGTTACATTACTAGCAACTGTTGCAGGTGCTTGGAACGCAACCCAGTTACTACTGTCTGCGTCTGCAAAACGCAAATCGCTTTGTGCTTTAAGTTGTACGTTTGCACCAACATTTACAATGCCTGTGCCTGCTGTTTCAATTTCAATGTCTTGGTTAGTGTTAATGGTTTCAAGTCTACTGCCGCGGATAGCCATACTAGGCGCATCACTGTCGCCAATTTCTAAACTGCGTAACTGCAAGTCACCGAGTTCAAAGTGTTCATCATCTGTATTGATAGTTGGCTGATCTGGCTCTGTACCATAGTCTCCCATGAGCTTGAACTTTTTATCAGTTGCATCACGGAATAGACCTGCATGTCCTCTGCGTACCCCATTGTAGTAGTGTCCAACAAAACCCATGTCAATTGTATCACTGCTTTCGTTGTTTACACCAACCTGAATTTTACCGTCTGTTATAGCAAGTTCACTACTACTAACAGTTGTTGTTGTACCATTTACTGTCAAGTTGCCTGTTACTGTTAGCGCATTACCAACTGTTAAATCGTTTGAAACTACAACATTAGTTGGCAATCCAACTTGTACTTGGTTGTTTGTTACCGCAGTTTCAATTTCATTTGTGGTTCCAGCAAATGTTAGTGTGTCTGCTCCAACTGTAACATTGTCTGTGCCTGTGCCGCCTGCAATTGCAAGAACTGTTGAAATGCTACTTGTTGCAGTATCAACGTATGCTTTTGTTGCAGCATCTTGTGCGCCTGTTGGATCAGCAACACTTGTAATTTTTGTGCTACTTACATCAACTGTACCAGTACCATGCGGTGCTAGAATTATGTTTGCGTTTGTGCTAATATTTTCAATAGTGTTTGCTTCACTGTTAATTTGTATGTTTCCAAATATTGGATTAGGCACAACATCAATATCAATTGTATCTGTGTTTTGTGTTAACTGAATGTTGCCGTCATTTTTTTCAAATGTTCTAAATTTAAAATCAACACCTGCTTTGCCTTGGAATACTTCAATTGCGCCGCCAACGTTTGAACCTGTATTATTTTGACCGCCTGCTGCACCTGGCAACTCTGCAAGTTCAATACGACCACTTCCAGTATTATAAACAAGTCCGTGACCATCTACTAATGTACCTAATTGTACATCCACCAAATCATCAATACTTGCCGCTGCAATACGATTGTCTGCACGTGCATCAGTATAGTACATAGTACCACTACTACCACTTGCACTTGGATCTTCAGGAACATCTGCTGTGTTTATTTGGTTTGCGCCAGTGCCAAAGTCAATCATTGTGTCTTTGATTGCATCATTAGCAATACTAATTTCGCCACTGCTAAGTGTAATACCAGTTCCTGCGCTAAAGTGTGCGCGGACATCACTAGCACTTGGGCCTGTATATGTAATAACACCTGTACTACTGTTGTATGCTAGACTACCGTCGCCGCCACTGTCAGTAATGCTAATACTTGCTCGTGATCTAGCATCTGTGTAATATAAATTCGCACCTTCGGTAACGTTTGCAGTTGTAATAGTAAGTTCGTTACTGCTATTAGGAGTAACACCATTAACACTTTTAATATACGCACCTTCAATAGTAGTGGTACGTCCATCCAAATCAGTAAAGTTACCATCCATTTCGTTAAATGTTAACGCCGCGCTTTTATTATTTCTGAGTACAATTGTCATTATGCTATCCTCTTGTTGAAGTATTTATCAACCATTTATTTCAGTTCCTCAATGTAATCATCTTCAACATATCCATCTACTACATAAAGTTTTTCATTAAGTTCTAATATGTAATTAGGTACTTCTGCTTCACATTCTTTTAAGAAGTTGGCATTTGTTGTATGACTTTGTTGCAATCCTAGTCCATCAGCAGCACTTCCTGTGCCTGTGTCATACCATGTTTTAGTATGTGTATCTGATGCTGGCAAATGTTGATCTTTACTTCCGTCGATTACTAAGAATCCAGGATTTATAGTTGACTCTAAACTTGTACCAGCAGTGCCTCTACGCAAACCAGTAATGTAATTTTCTGCTAGATTAACTTCCCAATAAGTAATTCTTTCACCGGAAATAAACACAACACCTGGATACTCGCTATCTGGAGTAATATATGGAAGTACAGATACATCATCAACATATATTTTTGTGTCTGCTGGATTAACAACTGTTGCTACTGTTGTTGTAGAATTTTTACATAATCTCAAATATTCAAAATTATCATTCATATCTTTGAATATTCTAAATCCAGTACTTGGCTGAATTGCATTTTCACTTATATGTGTTATTGTAACAATACTTGTGCCGCTAATAGTTGCTTGTACTAGATTACTCATTACGATTGTACTACCGTTAGTAATATAATCACCTGGATGCAACCTTGTGCCATCTACTGTTATCCAGAAATTATTTACATTTGCTACTGCTCTGTCAAGTGTATAAGAACCAGTAGTACCTACTACTGCACTACGATCAAATCCTGCGCTATCAAAGCCAACTGTATCAAACTCGTCTATGATCGTTGTTGATCCTGTACCTTGACCAACAAATACTTTTGTTTGTATACGCATTGGATCATGGTTGGCAAATGTATTGACACGCATTACACTTGAACTTGAAAAACTAACTGCTTTGTTTATAGTAATTTCAGTTCCATCACCACTAATAATATATTCTGCGTCTGCACGATTATAAACAATTACTGTGTCTCCGTCTGCTGGTGCAGTAGTCATTGTAACATAATTAGTTCCTGCTACTACATTATAATCAACTGTAGCAATTGCATTTAATGTTGTTCCATCTGCTTTTGATATAACTGCAACACCTATATCATTTGTATTGATAATATTAGTTTCGTTTGCTGTTGTAGATATTGCAAACTGTACTGTACTTCCATCACCTGCATGATACTTACTATTCGCCGGACGTAATCTAACGTCATCAATTTCGACAACAGTATTTGCGCCATATGGTTGTGCATATTCAACTGTATTATCTAGCGCATAGGTATATGTATTTGCTGTTAACGTCGTTGTCTGTAACTTTAATCTACTTGGTGCTGTTCTTGTAGCAGCCTGGTTAAACACAAATACATGAATATGTGCGCCATTGTCTGGTGCTGTTGAAAATGTTATATTTGATCTGCCATCTGTATCACCAACTGTTACGCTTGTTTCAACTCCATCAACAAACACCAATGTTTGTTTAGTGAGATCTGGTATATTAGATAACGTAAATGCTGCTGTACTACCATCACCTGTGTATGTGTATTCGCCTACCATCTTTTCGCCAGTTGCACTGTATGCATACACATGTAATATGTCAGTTGCACTAAGTTCGTTTGGCAATATAACAGTTTTACTAGTATAGTTTACAGTAAAGTTATACTGACGTTGTGCATTTTTATACACAATTAGATATTGAAAATCATCTTTTGCTTTTGTAGGATCGCCGTATTGGAAATCATGCAATGATTCTGTGCTATCAGAGAAACTAGTATATTTTATTGCAGATGCATTTCCATCACCTTCATAGTCATTACTAGGATGCGTGTATACTTCCATGTCTAATGTATCATATACTCTACCAGGTATCAATTCTTCAGGTGCATGACTGTTGTAAGTGTCAACAAAACCTGCACCATCAATATTAATATCTTCTGGGCGTGTGCCTAGTGCTAGGTCTGTGAACGAACTAGTAATATTAGTATCTAGTCCTGCTAGAACCAATAAACCATCGCTATCAATTTCAAAATTATCAAATGCTACTGTGTCAAAGTTTCCACTATCAAAGCCAGGATTCTGATCAAAGCCTGCACCTTGAACATTGTTTCCTAAGTAACCAGTGCCTTTTTGTAGTTGCTCTAGATCATCTCCTAGCATTCCACTAGTTGGATAATAGTATGCTGCAATTCTATCTGCTGTATTAGTAAAGTCTGCATCAAGTTTAACAGACATCACTGTAGTACCATTAGAATCTTCTACACTAAATGTCGAGTTACTAGTGAACGAACTATTTACTGTATAAACTTCTTGTTTCTTAGTTACAGTATTTTGATATGCAACAACATCTCCTAAACTATAACTTGTATTTGCTGTCCAATCTTTGATGTCACTGCTATATGTAATACGATCAAACTTAATAGTTGTGTCGAAACTACGAACAGTACTGTTAACAATTCTTGGGCTAGTCATTGCACCAGTTCCGCTGCCAGTAATTGTTACTGTTGGATTACTAGTATAGCCGCTGCCTTTGTTTGTCATTGTAATACTAACAATTGCATCACCATTTGTTTTTGCTGTTGCTGTTGCTTGTACGCCACCTGCTAATTGTGGAGCACTAATAGTTACTGTAGGATCAATAATATAACCTGTTCCTGCACTTACAATTTGAATACTATCTAATTTGTAGCCATGATTATCGTACCAAGGTTTGTTTAGCCCTTGTGACTGCTTAATACTATCGCCTTCATAATCGCCACTAGGTTTACGGAAAAACTTTAGATCTTCGTCATAGAATGCATGTATATCAAAGTCTGTAGTATCGCCCTGGAACGTTTCTGTTTTATCATACTTGCTTACATATTCTCTTATCTTAGACTTATAAGGTTTAACTTCGTTGATAAAGTTTTCAATAAATTCTGTATTATCATACTTGAATGTCTTATATTGATCTAAACTGCGTATCTTGTGTGCAACTGTAATAAACGAACTCTTGAATAACCAATCTTGTGTAAAGTCATTTTCACTTACTGCATACTCCATTAAGCGGAAAAATAATTCATTCATGTTTATTTCATAATTGTTAATGAATAATTGATTCTTTAGTGCGTCTACTATCATTCTTATTTCTTGTACTGGTACTTTATCAAATGATCCAAAATCAAATCCGTCATTATCAAAACCAGTTGACTCAAAATTAGTATTGCTATTTGCAAAGTTGTACAAACTATCATTAAATTCTATTGTGCCGTTTTCAATGATAACTTCTTGCCAGCCTGTTGATTTTAAGCAGAACATACTGAAGTTACCTTCGTCATTGCTAGTTACTTTAACAACATCACCTTCAACTGCATCGCTAAGTGTTTGCAAATCTGCTTCGAGTGTTACTTGATATTTCGGTACAGTTGTGCTGTCATATCCGGTAGCATAATAAGTTTTATAATTCCAATAATCTTCTGTGTTATAACTTTGGATATTAGATAACAACCATGTTTTATCTGCATTCAATGAATATATAGTCCAGTAGTTGTTGTTATTTTCATCTTCAAGAACTAAAACTTTATACCCTGTTGAAAGTATAGCAGTATTCAAGAAGTCACGTTCTGCTACTGTGTTAACACTTTCGTTATATTTTCCACTATTAATAGTAGGGATACTTTCACTACTCAATAAGTTTTTAAAGTTGCTAGTTCTTGCAAACGGCTGTAACAAGAATATGTTGTTACAATATTGTACTAATACTTTAAGGGCACTAGCACGATTAACAAACATACTTTGTCTAGGCTGTGTTAGCACACCATATTTTTCAATATCACTTAAGAACGGATCCGGTACTATATTTCCGACACTATCACTACCTGCTAAACTATCTACAAGTTTTGTATACATTCTAGTAGGAATATCTTGATCGACGTTTCCTCTACCATATAACTCAAACTCACTATGCAATATTCCTTCATTCTTAACAACATCGTAGTTAACACTTAGAACTGTGTCGTTATCTGAAAAATAATTCTTACAGTTATACAAGTTTATTGCATCTTTATCTAAAAATGCAACATACGGCAAACCAGTTGCTTTCGGATCTTCGATCAATGCACGAACAGTATCTGCACTGATTGTTCTAAATTCTGCTTCAGCTGGGATACTTGCAATATCTTTCACCCAGAAGTAGTAGCGTGTTTTTGTACTATCTGTTTTGCTTTCATATACATTTGCTACTGTAAATTGAGTTGCATCTTTTACTGTACCTTCACCTGTATATTCTTCAGGAACAACATCACTTTCAATCCATTCATATACATCAATGCTACTTCCAGGGAAATACTCTGACCAATAATTAGTACGGAAATCAAGATCACCTTGCTCTGCATTTAGATAATGTACTGTGCTTGTATCCCACCATAGTCTGTTTTTATATTTGTAACTCCATAAGTTGTTGTCGTATAAAGCAGGATCTTGATGGCTTATGTAACTAAGTTCTGCATTTGCAGCTCCAGCGATTTTTCCTTTGGCTGGATCAATATAGTCTAGGAATACTTTTACTTCTCCATCTTTTTTATTATAAAGTGCTACACGATTTATTTGAGTTACATCAACTCTATCACCCTCGTTACGTAATATGTGCCAGTTGCTTGTACGTTCAGAATTTTCAAATTCATACACACTGCCACTATCGACTAATGTACTACTTCCTCTAACAATATCGTCTTTAGGAGCACCAACAATAATTCTGCTATCACTGAATGCAATTGCTTTACCGAATTGATCTAGTTCGCTAATATTAGTAGTTGACAGTTGTTGTCCGAATACCATCTTGTCAGGATTATTAATTGTTGGCGTACTAGCGTCTAGTAGTTCGTATACATAAGCAGCGCCGCTTTGTACTTTCTTGTCAGTGAATGTTGTTCCTTTTGCATCAAATGTTGTTGTTGCATCTGTATAGTTTTCACTGTTAGAATTTGTTTCAATATCAAATCCTACTGAAAGTTTTGTGCTTGCTTTGTCACTGCTTATAACAAGATTTCTAGTACCCGGTAAAGAGTTTACACCTATACCAACATGCTTATCAAATGCTACTGCGTTTCCAAAGTTTTCGTTTTCACTTCCGTTTGGATGACTTATCTTTTGAGTATATACATATGCCTCAAAAATTTCATCTCTTACAAACAATTGTCCAGTGCCTGGATTTATAGTAAGTTTGTTTAAACTCTCAATGTTAGTACTTGTTATAACAATTTGTCCTGTTCCAGATATGCTTGCGCTAACTCCTGGTACATTTGCATTATTAATATCACTAGCAATACCAGTTGGATTATTGCCTGTTTCACTAACTGTAATTTTATGATCATCTAGATAAAACACATCATTAAGTGTTTGGGTATGCACTGCATTAGTTGTAATACTTCCGTAGTTCTTGCCGCTATCTTGGAAAATGAACACACTACCTGTGTTTGGATTAGTTTCATCTTCGCCGGGCGAACCTATAGCAACCATTGTACCTTGGCTGTCTATTGCAACACTATAGCCAAACTGTTCGTCTGCGTTAACAGTTTCCCCAGTAAAGTTTTGATCTAGTTTTTGCTTTTGAGCAAAGGTTCCTGTGTATACTACAATCTCTGCGCCGTTTGCAGGAATATATTTGAATGTAATAGTATTGCTAGAACGAGTATAAAATCCAGCACTTGATCCATCGTTGTCAGTAGGGATATCTGGATTATCAGTTTCAGTTTGTAATACTCCATCTACTTCTACAAATATTTTTGTTTGTAGTGTTGCATCAGTTGTAAATGCACTTGTTGTACCGGTGCCATTGAAACGTTCTACAACTTGTGCAAATACATATGCCTCACCTGCATTTGATAAAATACCACTGTCAGTGCCTACTACACTTGCATTAGGAGCACCTGCAACAACATAGCGTCCATGGTAATCACAGTCAATACTATAACCAAAGTTATCAGAAGCCATAGAATCGTGTCCGCTAAATGAATTTACTTGTGCAAAATAATCTTCTTGTCTAACAACAATTTGTAAACTACTAGCCGGTGTACTTGTGAATGTAACATCTGCTCCGCTTAGGGTAAAGTCCTTGTTTGGCAAATATACTTTACCATTTTCGTCTACAATATTAAGAGTTTGTATACTAATAGGTGTAAAGTTTAGTGTATAAGTTGCACTACCAGTGGTTGTAATAGTAAAGCTCGTTACACTTGATGTTGGTATTTCAACTAGTGTATAAGCATAAATTGTATTAACACCAGGTGCGCTAACAAATAAATGTCTGCCATTGCCGCTCATAGCAATGTCATTTCCAAACTTAGCACTAGTACCTAATCCATTAGGTCTAATACTCGGGCGTCTATTAAATGTTCCTGTACTATCAACATAGTAAGTAAACACTGCACCTTTACTGCTTTCTGTGTCCGGTGCACCTACTGCAACATAATCTGTTCCTGTTGCTACACTAGCACCAAAACTATCAACACTATCTCCAATTGTGGTAACAGTAACAGTGTTGCCTTCTAGTAATGCTCCGTCACTACCTCTTACATATGGAGTAATTAATCCTGTACCGCTTTCAGGTGCACCGACTAGAGCAAGTGTACTACTTGCGTTAATCGAAATACTAGATCCGTGTGCATCACCAGCAGTAATACCATCGCTTGTTTTTGTACCTGTTGTAGTCCATGGTCTCTGATTCTGTAGTACGCTCCACTTGTTAGACTGATCTTTATCTACCCAAACTGCTTCTTGTCTTTCCCAGCCGTTCATTGGAGTGTATGTACTCAAATCACTCGGCTGTGCAAACCTAACACTTGTTAACTTATACATAGGCAAACTAACATCGGAAATTTCTACTTGTGTTACTTCGTCTACAACTGCAAACTTATTACCACTCACAATACTATCAATTTTTGCAACTTTGCCAATTGGCTGTTGAGCTCTGACAATTACGTAATCGCCTTTATCAAGTCCATGATTTTTGTCTGTTGTATAAATTAAGTATCCGTTACCAGTATCTTCAACACCAGTTACTACACTTGGCATTTCATCAACTCTTCGGATTCCCCAAGTATTAGTTGTATCACTAGCAACCCAAATCTTTTTACCTTTGCCTATTTCACTTAGTCTACTACTCAGTTGTACTAGATCATCGCTACTTAGAACTGTAAAGTCAACATCGTCTAATCTTGCATAGCCAGCACTATCTAAATCGCCCAACGTTGAACTGTTTGCGTCTCTGAGACTAAACACATCACCATTATAATTGTTAGGCTTTTTATACAAATCTTTACCTTGTACATGATAATGATCGCCTGAAATATTTTCTTCTCCATCAGCGTGGAAATGTAATAAGAACGGATTGTTCGTTGCTTTATCTTCTGGTATAATTGTTTCAATAACCTGATTACTATCAATACTTCCATATTCACCAACACGGAATGCCCACTCTTCAAAATAATCAATTTCTTGGTCTAGGTTTGTTAGCTCTGCATCAATAAGTTTATTAATACTAGTGCTAGTGCCTTTTTGTTTTAGCATACCTTGATAAAACTTAACTTGGCTAACATCGTCAAGTCCCAATCCTTGCAAATAGTCTTTATTGTTAAATCCAATAATGCCTTTGCCTAAATGGTCAACTCCATCTTCAAGATTCAAGTTGTCAATTTCAAAAAAGTCTTTAAACTGTCCTGCTTTATTGCTTAGGTTTTTAATAAGTCCAGACTTAATATTATCTGCTATATTCCAATTTGAATAATCAAAAACTTTACTACTCGAAATCTCTTGCTTCGCTACATAAGTTTTATTTTGGTAACTAACAATATCACCTTTTTTGTAATCTGTATATGCTTCCCAAAGATTAATAGTATCTTCGCTAATAAAGAATCCCGGTGCATGCTGAGTGCCGTTCCAGTCTCCACTTTTACTACCGATTAATTTTAAACGATTGTGTCTATTTCCTAGTTCAGGCTGATAAATTACATCATTAAAGATTGTAGTGTTACTGAATATGATAGCATGTTCATATTGTATAGGATCTAACTGTACGCTGTATAGTTGTGTATTTTCTGTATCAATTCTAATCTCAACAATATTATCTTGTCTACTGACATCATAATACTTAGGATTAATAGCACTTCCGTTTGCGTCTTTTAGCCCGCCGGTCAATTTCAAATTATCAACTGTTGCAAATTCTCTATTAAGAGTAAGTACGTTGCTATAAGGACTTAGTACAATAACACTGTTGTCAGACCAGTTTTGATCTGTCCAAAATGCAAATTCTTTGCCGGCACTTACAAAATCATTTTTTTCACCAGTGCCTGTTGTGCCATCAAATACAAATCCTCTACTAAGTAGATATCTTTGATAACTTACCAAGAAGTCGAAAACTTGTTGTTTACTTCTAATAATTGTTCCGTATGGTATATTGATAATTTTATTTTCAAAATCAGTATATTCAAAGTAAGTTGTTTCACCTACAATGTATCTATTAGGTGTACCATGATCTAAACTTGGTACAATTTTAAAGAAAGGATTGGCTACATCATATCCTTGTATTTCGTAACCATTTTGTCTTCTAATAATCTGAACGCCACTATAAACTACACGCTCTAGTGGTAAGCTCTTTTTAAGATAAATTGATATATCTTCGTCAGGTACAAAAATGTTTTCACTGGTACTGCTTGGAGTAACACTTTCTGCAACAACTTTTAGATACTGTTTGTCTGTAAATCCAGCCATACTATAACATAGGTTAACTTGTAGATTATTAATGCGTGTTATTGTATCGTTAACACTATAGCCGGTGTACTTTACATACTCACTAATGAATTGATTATAACCCTCGACTCTAATTACAGTGCCATCGTTTAATGTTTGACCATGCATTTTATAATCTGCAATGCCTGGTCTATAACTTTTTCCCTTTTGCAGTATTTGATCATATGCTTTGTCTTTTTGATACATGCAAGTATCAAACATCAATGTGCCGTAAGCAGCAGGTTTTAAGTTTGCTGCCAAGATTTGTAATACAAATGGATATTCACTACTGCGGCGCCATGCTGTTTCAACTGGACTATTATCGCTGAATGCCCAAGTATCGCCAATGTTAGTTTGATTCGAACCAGTAGTTAAAAAATCCGCAGGAGCTCTTAGATTTCCTTGCTCATCAACTGGGATGATTGATAATAGAGAACTACGAACCCTGTTGGTATCTATAGTAAAATCTGTGCCAACTGCATCGCTGTATATCTTGCCATCTCTAAGATCTTCCCACAATACAGTGTTTCCACTAGTATAAGGAGCTGCACCATAACGCAAGTTCCACCAATTTGGCTTTTCTGAAATACCAAACATTTCCCATGGTGTTGTATGAGGAGTATCAGTATCGTATAACCATTTGTATATACCTCTCCAGTAACCAGGTAAGCGAGAGCCATCTAATTTATTTGCACCGTTACGGTAATTCCAAGTAAACAAGTTGTCAGCATCTACTGTAGTATTAGGTTGCACTTTTACTTTGTTTTTTAATGACCATTCGCCAAAGTAACTTCTGATAATATTATTTGCTTCACTAAAGTCATTAACAGTACTACGGTAAAATCCAGGTATTACTGTTGAGAAATCAAATAGATCTTTGTTATACTGTGTCTTAATATTATTGAATATTCTCTTTTCAAATTCCAACAAGACGTCATCGCGTAAGTCACCCCAGCCTACCCATATGCTACCATCATGTCCTTGTACAACAGTTTGGCTTTGTGTATAGGTATTATCTGTGTACTTGCTTGGAAGATACTTTCCCCAAAGACCTAACTTAGTTGGAGTTGGAGGTACAAAGCTGCCATTGGTATCTGCGTATTCAATAATAGAAATAGTATCATCAACTGCTATACCAATTAGTGCTAATTCAGTTGCGTTGTCGGTTACTAGTGTAACTTTTGCTTCTGTAGTATCGAATATATAATCTTTACCTTCAACAAGCAAAGTCTTAGTGCTAGTTGAATTTACAGTATGATAAACAAGAACACTTTGGTTACTAATAGATGTTAAATCAAATTGTGTAGTAAATTCAAATTCAGTTTCTGTAACATCGTCTATTGTATAACTAACTTGCGTTTTTTGTTCGCCCCATGGCACCATGTCGCTATAGTAAAACGGAAACGCACTTGTTTTCTTTCCTGCCATATGCAATAATATCTTATCAACACTCGAAACAGGATCAGTTAAATCTATATCTAAACGATCAATATTTTCAATAAAATTATTTTTAAATTTAGAATATTCATTTTTGACATAATTTATACTTTTAATTGTATTTGTATTATTATCAGATAGCAAATACATAGGCAATGTCATACCAGCACTGTGCTGAAGAATATTACCTGGATATGCACGACTATTTAAATCACGTATATTACTTTTTCCTGGAGAAGTTCCGTTAAATGATTTAATCTGTCGACTAGTCACAACTGAATGATTTCTAAGTTGACCTAGTGTAAGAGACGTAAATGTAGCATTACTAGCATTGTTCTCTAGATTGTCAGGTACCTGATAGTAACTATTTTGTGCTTTAGTATTACTAATAAACTTTATAGTAACAACATCATCAACAGTAAGTGCAGTAGAAAATACTACGTATTCTCTATCGCTTTGTACTAAATGTGTATATGTACTTGGATACTTAAATTCTCCGTTAACAAAAACTTGCAACGGTTGTCTGATCTTTGTTGTATCAACACTTGCTCCAATTTCAAAACTGTAAAGCTCACTGTTTACATTATAACTAACAATTTGGTACTGTACACTATTTTCAATAGTTTTAGTCCAGCCATTTAATAATGATCTGTTGCCTGCGCTATCAAATGTATGTGCATGTCCACTACGTACAATTACATTAGTATTACCTGTGCTTTTCGTATACTGAAACTCTTGCAAATCAAAGTTATTTTCAAAAACAATATCACCGATAGTGCTAAAGTTTTCATATGTCAATCCAAAATTTAGAACACTATCTGGACTTGCATCATTGTTACGCTTATAACTAAACAGTTTGCTACCAACAAAGTTACTACTTGGATATTTTGTTTGATCACTAAAACTTACATGATCTGGATCATGTACGTCAAACAATGGCTCTTGGTTAATTGCCGTCTTTTGCTGTGCAGTTGTCCAAGTTGTTCCGTTTAACCAATACATCTTTCCTTGATTATTTGCGCCCAGTGTGCTTAGTATGCAGTTTGTATCAACAACTGTTCCAATTTCAACTAAGTTGATAATTTCATCTGTTGTTGTATTACTATCTTGATTAATATAATCAACACGATAAATTTTTGTTCTTACGTTTTCATCTGTGTCTGCACTAAAAATAACTGTGTTATCTTTCTGCAGATCAATTCCGTCTGCAAAGTATCCTAGTGTACCATTAACATTACTCAACGCATCAATTTGTGTTGTATCAACTACAGTAACAGGGCTAACACTGCTTGTTCCCATATTGTAAAGTTCTAATCCAGCATGAAATTCGATAATAGGACGCTTTGCTCTTGCTGTGTCGTCCACTTTTGCAATATATTCATTGTACTTTGCGGTTGCTTCAATTACTTCTCTGTGGAACCAACGATTGCCTCGACTCCAAGCATTGAGATCTGGACTAGCACGATTGATAATAATATAGTCTTGTTCTGTTGGACTATTTAATGTGCCATCCCATCCTCCAGCATCATATGCTACAGTATCGTAACCATCACTAGTGCTAACACTATATGTTTCAGGTGTCAATAATTGATCATATGCTACTAAAACAATACCGCCTGGTTGCCCAACACCTTCAACAATATATTCTCTATCTGCATATGTGCTTGGAGTTACATCGCTATTGAATTGAACTTTCAAACCGTTTGTAAAAATTACATTATTTGTACTTGTATAATTTTCTTTTCCAAGAATTTCATTTTCAACATTAATAGGAGCAACAGAATCTATTTCTACAAGTTGTATTGTGCCAAATTGATTTTCATTTGTGCCATCTTGGTAATACAGAATATCTGCTCCGGCTGTATATGGTTGAATTAATTCAGGTAATCCACTAGCATCTTTATAGAATTCTCTATTTCCATATGCAGTACCTTGCTTAACTTTAATTTTTGTTTTATTGGGCCAGTTTGTGCCTTGAGTAAGTTGTACTGTTGCAACCCCAGCAATCGTGTTTACTGAAATATTATAAACATCATATCTTGTACTAATGTCAATTGTAGTAGATTGATCCCAAGGATTATCATCATCGTCAAAGCCATATGCATCAAATAGTTGACCTTGATCCCATGCTGTTTCATCTGTAGTTGTGTTAACAAATACTAAACTTTTACCATCAATCTCAGTTTGACTGTCAATGCCGCCATATAAATCTACAACTACACTATAAGGAACATTATGAAGCTGCTTATAAGTTAGTGTTGTTGCAAAATCTGGACTAGCAGATTGTGTTGCGTTGATCTTATCGTTTTGCGCATCTTTTTTAGGAACATTAAATGTAATAGTTCCATTATCTTCGCCGTTGTTTGTTACACCTAAAACTTCACGTGTGCTAACATTTTTACTATGTGAACTAATGCCACTAGTTCCTGTTGCAGTTTGAATCCAAAACGGTGTACCTGTTTGCTGTACATTAAATGTGTAACTGCCGCCTCTAGCAAGTATGATAGTTGGATTTGCATTATCGCTTGAATCAATACTATATTCATCTACGCCTGCTACAGTACGTCTTGACACATCAAAATCTTTTTCTGTATCAACTATGCTGTTAAACACCTGAACACTATCCGGGCCACTAGGAAGCCAAAAGTATTCGCCGTAGTTTACAAGTTTATCAAAGTCAACAAAACTACTATAGTTGTAATATTCTTGTTCAAATAAATCACTGTGTGACGTTGTTTGAACATTGTTGTATTTTAATTGATTAATAAAATCAATATAGCCGGTTAAACTTTCAACTTGCTTACTTGGCGAACGATATACAATCGCAGGTTCAAGTTGATAGTTTTGTCTGTCTCTATCTATTTCACTAACATAACTATCGCCCACTGAAAAGTTTGGAGCAAACTTACGTCCAATAAAACTATTAATGCGCTGTAGATTAGGTTCACTAATTAACTGATCCACAGTTGCATTTAAGAACTTATTGTTTTTTACTGTCTGAAATACATCAGGTAATAGTACTGAGCTTTTACGTAATGCCATTAGTAACTATACCCCCCGGTAGTTGTAGTTGTAGTTGTTGTTACTGTGTTTGTTGCTGTGTTTACAGACGTGCTAGCACTATTTGCACTAGCACTTTCTGATGAAAGATTTGTAGTTGTAGTATTAATAACATTGCCATTGGCTTGTAGACTACTTGCAGTAATAACATCAATAACATCAATATCATTTACTGTTGCAGCACTAATTAAAATTTCATTTCTTTGACTTTGTATTTGAAATAAACTACCAAAGTTACTAGTTGAAAGTTTTGGAACAATTACAACACTTAGTACATCAGGTGAAAGAGTAGTATAAAGATATGCCGCTAATTCACTAAAGTAGAAACTGTCACTAAAGTCCCAATTTTCGATTGCAAAGTAATCATTGATTGCACCTACTACTTTTTCTTTAATTTCACTGTCACTTATAAGTGTACTAGTATTTTTTACAACTTTGAATGTTGCTTGTAATTCTTCATCTGCTTTATCACCAAACAAAGGTCTGTAACTTACACTGTTAAAAATAATTGTATCACTTACACTTTTATATTGTTCTAGACTACCAAACTGATCACGCAGATCATTTGTAGTTGGTTTAACTGGCTTAGTAATACTTCCAGTAATATCGGTTACATAGTTTCTATAATCAGTATCATACTGCTTAGTAAGCAAGAACATATCAATAATATTACTTGGACTTGGATCAATACGTCTGTTGTTCGGACTGTTATGTGTATACTGGAATAATAAATCACTACGTCCAGTGCGCTTGACATAATCAGTAGTTTGTGCTATACTTTTGACATTAGCACCACTTATACTCAAGATGTAAAACTTGTCGTCTGCGCTTGCATAAAATACTTGACCACTAGTAAACTGCGCAAGAACTTCATTAATTGCACCTTGGGTAGTGTAACGCTGTTCAATGGTTGTAGACTCGACTGGTGTATAAGTTAAATAGCCGCCGTTACTTGTAGTTGTTTGATAAAAAACA
>Ga0098046_1000267_pt1 | contig 19511 bp, 29 predicted proteins | sample 11BtaG_FD_77067 | JGI IMG/M metagenome (GOLD analysis project Ga0098046, IMG submission 77067) | Marine viral communities from the Subarctic Pacific Ocean - 11B_ETSP_OMZ_AT15265_CsCl metaG | ecosystem: Environmental > Aquatic > Marine > Oceanic | place: Pacific Ocean | collected 2015-01-16
CACATGTTAATTTTCTTAAACTTCATTTCTAATTTCCACTTAATGAAATCAGGAAGATAATAAATGTTCAAGGCTTGAACTGCACAAGCAACTGTAACTTCTACATTAGGTCCTGTGTTATCTAATAAATGAAACATCTTAACTGTGTGGTCCCACTTACTAGGAAAACGAATATAGTCATTCATTTCGCCGATACTATCTACACTATAATGAAAACGCACATTCTTAAACTCATCCCACAAGTCAAATAATCTCTGTGGCATTTCAACACCATTTGAGTTGTATCTCAATTCAATACCTTTGGCATATCCTGCTTTAACAACCTCTTCAAGTAGAGTATAATGTTCTTCAATGATAGTTGCTTCGCCACCAGCAAAGTATAACTGTTTCATATGAGGTATTTGTTCATACAACTGTTCCCAGAAAGCAGTATTCTTTTTATGCCAGTTATAACTAGCACCATCAATCTGTCCTTTGTTACCCCATTGCATAGTTTCTTTAAGGGATTCATTCTCAATACTTGGATGTAATTTAATCCAATCAGGAACCCATAGCGAACTGTCGTGTGGTGAACACATAATACATTTCAGATTACACTTAGAACCCAGTCTTAAATCTAAGTAACGAATCTTTGGTGGTATTTCGCCTTCTACTGAAGTTTCTTCGAGTATCTCTTTTAAGTCTACACGTCTTGCCCAATATTCTGTTTCCCAGAAACGCTTAGACATATGACCTGCATCTTCTTCAGCATAACACTTCAGACATGACGCTGGTTTTTCTCCATTGAGCATTTGCTTTCTGACATTTTTCATGTAGTCATTATTCCAACTACTCATCAAGTCAGTTACATTTAGATTTGCTGGTTTACCATCTGCTTGTTTAAGAACACCTACTTCACCGCCATGCTCTTTGTCGTTAGTTGCACCAACGCTTGATGCGTTTGCTGTACAACACACTCGCATATGCCCGTTTGGTCGTGTACTTAAATGTATCCAAGGCAATAAACAAAAGGTATCGGTTGGTGCTTTCGTTCTCTTTCGCCATTCTTCAACGTTTTTATCTGTCATCTTTGCCTTCTATTAATTTTATATACTGTATTTATCTACGTAGTTTTTTCGTACTGTGCCTTGAAGGCATCAAATTCCTCTCCGCATTTCTGGGCACATACCATTGGTTTACCTAAGTGAGTATTTGGTTTGTCCCATGATTCAACCAATCTACCAGTAAAATATTCATTATTAAGTACTGATTTTACTCCGTGTCTTTTAGCGTCAAACACATCTTTACCGCCAGATTGTTGTAGTAATTCCCAGACTTGATTCTCGCCTGGCTTTTGCCAGAACTTGTACATACTTCCTGCAACCCAACAGCACGGCAAGATTAATCCTTCTGCACTTAGATACATACTCTTTTCGGCTGCCACTTTACATTTGATTTTTACATTGTCAAAGTATTTTTCTAATGAGCCATGCTTCTCTTCTAATTTTATAATATCTTTAATAGCCTTGTTTTGGAATTTCACTTCTTTTGGTTTTTGTAGAAGTTGCTGTTCTTCGCCCTTTCGATTCATTGCTTGGTGTTCTTCTTTACCAGTCTTTTTTATAGTAGAATAAAATCTACCAGTTTTCTTTGGTATGAATTTAAAAAAGCCTGTTTCTTTTGCAATTGCTTCTGCTTCTTCTACTTGATGTTCATTGTGTGCAAAGATGAGAAAATCCCAATGGGCTCTACCTCCCGCTCCTATGAACGCTAGTGCGTTTCTCCATGCTATATCCCAATTAACACCTTGACGATATAAATGATTTGTATCTGCTAATCCATCAAAAGAGAATGTAACATGTCCTTTGTTGCCTAATGTCTTTGCTAATTCTATCCACCAATCTTCTTTCTTTGCACCAGCATTTGTATTCATGTTTAACCACATGTTTGGATTTTGTTCTCTTAAATATTTGAATACTTCTAATGTATCATTTGCGATAATTGGGTCACCAAAATTGCCACACATGTAAAGTCTATCTAATTGTTTTACGAATTCTGGTGTTAGAATTTTCTGAACATCTCCTACTGTCAATTCATGTAGTCCATTTTTGTCACCTAGATTAGGATTATCACGTCCGCCCTTAATATTTCTGTCACACATTGGACAAGATGCTTGGCACTTCTCTGTGATTTCTAAGTGAACTGCTCTGATATCTTCGTAGTTATATAGATTCACTATTTTCTACCTACAATCATATAACGATTATATTCTTCTAGTGCTAGTGTTCCCTCGTATAATGTTTCAGATACATTTAATCTCTTAGAGAATTCTTCTAAACTAGATACTGTATCATCTGCGTGTTCGTGTTCTTCGTCATCAAAATCATTGTTCTGCATTATAACTAACATGCCTTTTGGAATACCAGCCCACCATTTATCAAAGTCTACTATATGTTCGCAACTTGTATTGATTACACATGTTGGCGCACCATCAGTTATCATTTCTTTATCGCCATTGTACTTCAATGTTTCGTACATAAACTCACCAGTATATATCAAGTTGTTTACATCCATTGCACTTGCTTTGAACTGCCAATCATTTTGCGTATAACTTCTATTCAATGTCTCTGCTGGTAATGAACAACTCTCATCTATATCAAAACTTCGAATATTTACAACCTTGTTTCTTTCAAATAATATTGCTGGCAATACTCCATACCATCCTGCACAGACATAAACCATATCACCCAAATCAATGTCTAAGTCTTTAATTGTATCACTTACCCATATCTTACTTCTTAATTGTCCTCTACTAAATGCGTCTGTAAGTACTTTGCCTTCAAAATTCTTAATCATATTTTTTAGATTTAACGGAATAGTATATTTTTCTTCAGTCAATCTATGTGCTAACTTCAGTATATTAGTTTTATATATTGTTACACTCTTTAGTGTTCCAATCCATTCATTCTTAGTATCAATTGCTTGTAATACTTTAAACAACAAAAACATATCTGGTTCAGTCTTTGATGATATCATGTTCTTTATCGCACTCAATACCTCTTCACTTTTATCATTTAAATTGATTATCAACTTAAACAATAGTTCGGTTTGCAACTGTACAAAGTCTCCATCACTATCAACTACATTCTGTAAGGCATTCAACGCAATGTGATTTCCTTCTAAACAATGAATTACTCTAAACAATACAGGTATGTTTATTATGTCCGAACAACTACAAACGTTACGCAACGCATGTAATGCCTCATCATCTTCACGTATTGCTTCGATAACTTTAAATAATACAAATATATTTTCTTCAGGCTTTCGTTCATATATAAGGTTCTTTAATGCACTGACTGTTTCTCTGTGTTCTTTGCCTAATAGATATGATGATAGAACAAATATATCACTTAATACTTCTGTGTTTGCCACACGTTCAAGGCTATTCAATACGGGATGTTTATTACCGTATAGTATTGTTAGTCTATCTACTATTTCATGTGGTTGCATTATTTCAATCCTATCTTCATAAAGTATTGTTTCTTGCCAACTGTTATAACGCCAGTGTATGAATCAAACGTCATAGGGAACGCATTGTTAAATGCCTGTGAACTACTGAACGGGCGATGAAGGTCAATATCACCTGCTTCGCCTATTAAGACAATCTTTCTTGTGTCTGGTATCATATCATACCAATCATCTTGGTTTTGTAGTAAACTTACATTAGTATTAATAACTACTCCGGGAACTTCTTTGAATGCTTTAGATGTTGAACCATTTGGTAATGTAATCTCTAAATTGTTCTCTATATAATCAACAGCAAACATATCTTGTGTAGATGCTTTGAATTTCCAATCATCTAACACTTCTTCTTTCATCATTTCGTCTGCTAAAAACTTACATGTTCCATTTATATCTAAGTTTCTTATATTCTCTATTCGCAATTTAGTGTCAAGTAACATTGCTCCAACTAATCCAATTCCACCGCCCAAAGTGTACACAGTTCCTAAGTACTTTTCACCAAATACTCTAACCATGTTTTGAATCATCCACGAATACACAATAGCATGGTCTTTATTAACAAATGAACTGATATCTACATTGGGATAACTATAAATCAACTCTTTGAGTCTGTCAACTATTCTATCATTATCAGCATTTGCTGGAAGAGTTGCATGAGCAAGAAATTCCATTGCTTGTCTATAGTTTCCTAATTGCTGTGCTACATTTCTTTCAGAATACTTTTCTGCCATTTGAGTGTAATCATATTCGGCACCAATAAGTGGTCTAAATCTTTTTCTTTCAACAGTTTTTACTTGTATCTGCTCAACATACTCTGGAGTTTCATCCATCTCAAATATTTCATCAGAAGAAGTATACAACTCATCATTTGAAGTTATTTTTGATTTGTTTCTTCTCTGTCTTCTCTTTTCTTTTATTGTTGATTTAGTCATTAGTATCTTCCTCGAACTTCTTATGCAACCAGTCATAGTCATTAATTTTACTTAATGCATCTTCATCGCCTGCATGTTTAGTCCCGTAATCTCTTCCTGCATTTGCACCTTTGATTGAATATTCTCCGTACTTCGCACCATTATTTATAGTACACCAAATTTCTAGTCGTTCATCTGTTTCATCTTTCTTAGACTTTTGAATAATACTTGATGATAGTTTAGTACATTCTCTGAATGCTGACTTCCACGTGTCGTACGGATTAGTATTAAATGCTGTATAGTTTGCTGTACCTGGCATTGCCTTAAACTTATCAGAGATTGATGTTGTAAAGTCAACTTTCCATTCTTTTGCATCACGCACTAACTGTGTAGGAAATAGTTTCAGTCCACCAAAACCATACACTAATCCGTTAATTGGATTTTTAGATTTCCATACGTGAACTGTATCTTCGTCCCATACGGTTGGAAAATAGTCAAACTTAAAGTCTTCAAGTAGAATAGCATCAGCATCAATCACATAAAACATTTTACTGTCTGCTATTTGTGATGCTTTTTGGTGAGCATTAAAGATACCCTTGACTCCGTGAACTCTCTTAGCATTAGGAACTCTCTCTAATAACTTGGCATAGTTTGCATCTGCTTCTGGTTCTTTATAACTTAACATAACAACATCATATGGAATGTCTTGCGTTCTAACTAATTCAGATTTGATTGGCTTCTTATTCTTAAAAGACATCTTTCTTAGTTTGGCAGTATTTGGTTTAAGATGTTTTATTGCCTCTGATGGGATGAGTTTTAGTCCACCATATTGATGAATATATCCAGTAGATGGATTTACTTTTGGCCAAACATGAAAGTGTGATGCGTGATGTCTATCAACATAGAAACGCCTATCAAATTCATCCAAAACTGTTACATCATTATCAATTGCCCAGAAATAACCAGTATTTGTGAGTTTAGCGGCTTTCATATAACATTCTTCAAGTGTTCCAGATAAAACCTCAACAGTCTTATCTTTTTTATATTTCTCAGTATTAGATGAATACATGCCCTCATCAAAATAGAATACAGGATGTCCAGTAACTTTTGATACCACTTCATCAACTCTAATAATATTCTTAAATCTGTCAAACGAGAAGTCATCTTTGGATGGTTTAAAACTAGCAAGATGTGGACGATGAACTAGATATACACCAGCGCCAGCATCTCCCTCAGATTTAAATGCGAATACATTTTCAATTGAGAATATATCTGGATAAAAATCGAAGTCAAATGTATCTAGCAACTCTACAACAGTATCAACTACCCAATAGAAAATATGTTTCTTTGCTTTTTGATATGCACTGTATGGGTCACGAGTATAATATGTAGGAAAGTTATGTTTGTCTGGAACACGTGATGCATATTCATCATGGAATATTATATTATCTGGATGATAATCTATATTACTAAATGCAATACCACCATATCCTAAATCTTTCTCACCAGTTCTTGTGCTGAACTTCCAAAGATGTGTGGGTCCAGTTTCATATAAGTCTGGATAAAAAGAATTAGAAATAGTTGATGTTTCAGTCAAGTCGGGATTAATCATCCAAAAATTATATCCAGTTGCTTTTGGTATTGCCTCTTCAATTGTTCTTGCACTTATCTTTTCTATCTCTGGAATTCTACCAAGCACAGTATCTACATCTTTCATTTTTTCTTTGGTAGCGTTTACTGTAGGAACTAAGCGTACGCCATTACGTACGACTTTGCCACTAGCAAGTCTCACATTAAAATTATGAATGAATCCACGGTCATAACTCATTGGATAAAAACTTGTTCTAAAGTCCTCAACATCTTCGTGTACAAGCCAATACATATCACTATCAACCTTATGGTCAAACGTATGAAGGTCTTTAGTTCTTATAACTTCAAATTCTAAATCACTACACGCAGGGTCTTTTTCATAGACTGCTTTTCTTTTAAAGTTGAATATATCATATTCTTTTTCAGTAAACATAGGGGCATTCTTTGGAAACAATCCAACTCCATGATACTCACGTGATAATTTCGTTATTGGATTCTCTTTTTGCCAGACTACCACTTTTTGTTTTTCTTTATCCAAACCAAATGCGAATGAATAATCAAACTTAAATGAATCGTATATACTGGTGTTTGGCATGATTAGATAGTAAAAGTCAGTCCTTGCTTTTTCTCTGCACTTTTTATGAACTTCTAAACTAGATTCACCTTCTACTAAATTGATTGTGTAGTTTTCTTGTAGTTTCTTCAACTCTTTATATCCATATCCTTTATCCCAAAAGAATATATCATATGTTTCTGTTGTTGGTTTATAAATTATTTTTGAATCATGGTCTTTATATTCGCCTGTTAGAAAATATGCATCTCTTATATAACCATTATCATTTTTTAGAACTTCTTTTGTTTTAAATAACTTGACACCGACAACACGCCGAAATACATTTCGTTCATCACAGTTCCAGACATGCGTGATATTATCATCATAACTATCAGTTTCAAAAGAAAAATCGAAGTCGTCATCAACCTTAACATCTGGGTCAACTACCCAAAAATGTTTAGTATTGGCCACGGAAGCAATCTTATTAATCGCTTCTTCCATCTTAGGATTCTCAAAATCCTCTAGATTTATCTTAACCATACGAAAAGACGGATACTTTTTCTGTATCTGGTCGAATCTTTCATTCGTTTCTTTGTCTGTTTTATAGGTTAAGTAATATCCGTCATATGCCATTGAATATCAGTCCAAAATTAGTTGTAATCATCCCTTATTATAACACTTTTTTAGTCGGATGTAAAGACTTTTACACCATAATGTTTAGAGAAATCAATAGCATCTTGCTCATCATTTACGATTGGTTTCCCTTTTATATTTAGTGAGGTGTTAACTAGAATTGGACAGCCAGTTTCTTCCTTGAATCTGGACAATAATTGGTATAGTTCTGGATGTTGTAGTTGGTTGACAGTCTGTACTCTACTAGTATTATCTACATGTATAATAGCAGGAAACTCTTTAGGAAACTTGCATTTTGCTACAAATTGCATGTATGGAGACTGAGTTACATTCTCAGGCATTTCGAAGTATTCGTGTGCATCTTCTTCTAAAATCATTGGTGCGAATGGTCTAAACTTCTGTCTACGTTTAATCTCATTCATCTTGTCTTTAATTAGTGGTCCTCGTGGGTCTGCCGTCAGCGTACGATTACCTAACGCTCTTGGTCCAAATTCTGCACGACCATTTGCAATTCCTACTATCTCACCCTTTAGTAATGTTTTTAGTGCTTTTTCAACTGGATAATCACCCTCAATATTGTAGCCAAGATATGGTGTTTTCCAGTGCAAATTCCAGTCTGCTCTATTGAACATTTGTGCTACTCCTATGCAACTTCCTGCGTCACCAGGATTTGGCATAATCCAAACATCTTTGAAGCCATAGTTTGCTGTTATCATGCTGTTTGCTTTACAATTTAACGCACATCCACCCATCAGAACTAAGTTTTCAGTAAATGATACTGTTCGATTTGCTAACTTTATTACTCTATCGAACATTATCTCATATATCTCTTGTGTTGCGGCAGCCAAATCAAACAAGTCTTGTTCTGAAGTTAAGTCTGGAAAAATCCAGTTACATCCTCTGTGTAGATTTTGTTTAAATGTATGTAGTTTATGAGCGTGTGTTGTTATACCCAACTCGTTCATAAGTTGATGTTTTAATGATGTGCCCTTGTATTTTCTATCTGCATTCCCATAGGCAGCCATTCCCATAAGAATGTATTCATCTTCATTTGCTTTTAATCCAAGTCGTTGTGTCATTGCACTATAAAACAATCCAAAACTATGTGGATATCTTTGTGAATACACTTTAGACAATTTACCACCAGAACCCTGCCAGATTGTTAATGTCTCCCATTCACCAATACTGTCTATCACAACAACTGCGGCATTAACAAATCCACTCGTGTGATATCCACTTGCGGCATGAGTATAATGATGGTCTTGATAAACTATCGGTAAATCTTTTAGTTCTGAAAACTGTTGTAAGTATCTCTTGGGTAATTCTTCTTTATCAAATGCTGTTTCATATTGTCCAGCCCATAGTTGTCTTGCTTTCTTCTTCCAAGGATTTTCATACCAAGCAATAACATCTGGCGTACCATATTCAAGTGCGTTTGTAATTATCTCAGAGTTGAGAAGTGGGTCGTTTTTGATTTTAGAGTAACGCTCTGAATGGGCCGCAAATAGAATTTCATTGCCCTTAATCAGACTAACAGATGCATCGTGATTTAATGCGCCACCTATTCCTAAAACTGTTTTGTGATTATTTGTATATGAACGGGTCACGCTTCTTTAATTCCGCTAAACGTTTCTTCATTGCACGTTCTTGTTTGAACCATGTCCATGGATATATTAGAGTACGCCATATCTTTTTTATCATTTTTTCATTCCTCGTGTGTTTTCAATATCAGCAAATAATATATCTGCCCAGCCATTATGTGCTTCTTCGTTCGGATGCATATACCTTTCGTCACCTTCAGTTGGAAAGAACAATTCTTTATCGTACATATAAGTAAAGAATGTTTGGTCTTCATATATACAATCCATATCTAATTGAGCAAAGACATCTTTCATATCTGCCTGCATACATAACTCTGTAAAGTTTGTTGGCTCAAGCAAGTTTGGTGTTAAGTTGAGACTATTGAATATAACATATTCTAAATTATTAGAAACACAAAAGTTTTGTAGTGTTAATACTTGAATAAGATAATTGTGAAAGTCATATACTGGTGACCAGAAATGTTTCATATACAATTGATTGAATTTGTCTAAGTCAGTATTTGTTTCTTCGTCTAATCTAATATTGCCATGATATTCGTGCGATGGTATATTATGAATTAGTACATTTTTATTTTCAATGAAGTGTTCTCTACGATTAGGTGCAGTTAATCCCACAGCAACGAATGGTTTCTTTCCACTTGCGATATGCTCTGAAACTTTTGTGATTGTTTGCCTAACAATATATTGATTACTAATTCCTCGTTCTGCATCAGTTTCTATATCTTTTATTCCAAGTTTCTCAGCCAACATAAAAGGCCATGCTTTATCCTTATGTGCTAGTCCAGTACCATATGTGAAACTACATCCGTTCGCATACAACATAATTATACCTCTTCTTTTTTCATAGTGAATGATTCTCCACACCCACACGTTTCGCCTTCGAGCGGATTATTAAATGTAAATCCACTATTCATGCCTTCTGTTTGATAGTCTAATTGTGTGCCGTCAACCATTATTAATGATTTGGCATCAACGAGAATTTTTATTCCTTTGTCTTCAAAAACTGTGTCATCTTCATTCACTTCGTCAGCAAATTCGATTCCGTATGCAAATCCTGAGCATCCTGTAGTTGTTACTTTGAGTCTAACTCCTATTCCAGCATCTCTATTTTCTAAGAAACTAGATACTCTTTTCGCACCCTCTTCGGTTATTGTTATCATTTAGTGTTTCTTTCTGTAATCAGCGATTGCCGATTTGATTGCGTCTTCAGCCAAAACAGAACAGTGTATTTTTACTGGTGGTAATTCTAACTCTTCTACTATGTCCATGTTTTTAACTTCTCCGGCTTCTTCTAATGTCATGCCCTTAATCATTTCAGTAACCATACTTGAACTAGCGATAGCACTTCCACATCCGTATGTTTTAAATACAACATCTGTAATTATATTATCTTCTACTTTAATTTGTAGTTTCATAACATCACCACACGCTGGTGCTCCAACCATTCCAGTGCCTACTGAATCAATCTTTGGGTCAAACTTACCAACATTGCGTGGATTATTATAATGGTCTAACACTTTTCCTGAATAAGCCATGTTTGTCTCCTAATTAAATATTAATAACAATATTACTACTATTGGAATAACAATTGCTATTAGTATTATCATTTAAATTATCTTTATTATAACACATTTTAGAATTAAATTCAACCACTTTAACGTTGAATCCAGTTTTTTCCATTCCAGTCGTATGGAGGATTTGGACCTGAGAATTTATTAGTCATCAGTAATCTCCAATTTTTCTTATCATTACTTGCATTCTTAAATAATAATGGAAAGCCAGTTTTACCTTTTGTATATAAATCTATTTCTGTGTAAGAATTCTTGTCAACATCACGTCTACGGAGTCTAAGATACATCTCTTGTGGTTCTCCATCTTTCATAATATACTCATCTACTGTTTGAAAATTTCCACTATCTATGTTTAATATTCCATTTTCTATCTTGCCTGTTACATCTGCTGGCCCAGTATACATATAATCTATTGGTCCACCCATTTCTTTATTGCCTGTGATTAAATCTTTAACATCATTTTCTGGTACAACAAAATACATTTCTGGTACAAACTTATGTGGAATATGGTCTCCGTCTTCCCATGCATCTGCTACTTCATCTGTGCCTTTGATTGGTTTCGGCGATTCTATCCAGTCTTCGAGATGTCTATAAATCGACTTTACTAACAATGGCTTCATCGAGTTTATACCAGCAGTTCCGCCACCACCGACAGTCATTGATGCTGTCGCTTTCATAGAAACACCATAATCTTTGCCATTAGTATCAGTAATCATTATATCAATATATTGTTCTTTGCCTAGGCTATTCATTCCTTCGAAACTATAAGCACCCTTGACTGCCATTAATTTGTTGCCCATCTTTATTTTGACCGGAGCATTATCATTGATAATTTTTATCATTCCGTGTTCTTGGCGCTCTGAATTGTCTTCCTTACTACCAGTGCTACCGAAGTCGTTTGTCTTTTGTATGTCGCTTAGGAGAACGTAATTGACTTCATCTTCGTTGTTTGCACTTTGTATTGGAAATGCGATATTAGTTTTTCCAGGCAATGTTGGCCATTGTGGTGGAAATTTGTTCAAATCACCATCATAATCTTTGGCTAACTGTACAGTATCACTACCAAACTTCTTCTTACCCTTTGGAGTTAGTTCAACAATGCCGTTTTGTCCATCTTTACGGGCTAATCTGTTTTTAAAATTATCCAATCTTCTAGCATCATCGGCAAATGTTGCTGTTGATAGTCCTGCTTCGTTAAAAATTTCGTATGCTCTCATGGTTTCTCCTGAAGTAAATGATTGCGTCTACTCTATTTATCATATGTTATTCCTTGGAAGGTACACCATAAATATATATTAGAGGAGAGAGAAAGTCAATGAGAAACGGCTACGCAATACATTATAATTCATATCTTGCCAATGCTGGCGAATTTCTCTCGTCATTCATCACAACCCATTCGGAATGTGATAACTTATTAATCATAGATTCTTTGGAAGAGTCAAATCAAATGTTCTTAAATGAAAATAACATAACAACGATTGTTATTCCTTATATTCATTTGCATTTCCGTGAAAGATTGCTGGCTTTGTGGGAGGATATTACAGAGGACTTTGATATTCGACTTGCTATCTATGAATTTAATTCACAATATAGAATGATAAACGATTATCTATTTGATTGCGGACACAAACATGGTAATCCATATAAAGATTTCAGAGATATTCGAATATTTGACAATCAGCCATCTATTAATTTAGCATTTACTGATGTTGGAAGATTACTTACATTTAATGAACAGGAATATAAAAAGTTAACTGATGCTTTAAATGTTCAGCCATTATCTTCTGATGATTGGATTGGTGGGGATTGGAAGAATTATGTTGAGCAATATAGAACTCAATTAGAAATTCTTAGTAAGAAATAATTACTTTCTCTTAAAACCTTTATACTTATCTTTAAATCGTTCAATTCTACCACCAGTATCGAATATCTTTTCTTTACCAGTATAAAAAGGATGACATTTTGAGCAGATATCTATTTTCATTTCTGCTTTGCTTGTTGTTGACCTTGTGACGAACGATTCTCCACATGCACATGTAACTGAAACTTCTTTGTACTCTGGATGTGTGTTCTTCTTCGGCAATGTCCTTTCCGGTTAATGTCCTGCTTTCTGTATATTCTTAACTATTTCATCTGTTAATTGAATTGACTTTATCACTTTATTATCTGCATCTCTTTCACGCACTATATCTCTCACGTGTGTAAACGGACTCATAGGCGGTAGCGGACTGGGTCTAGATGTTTCAATTTGTTTTTTAAATTGGGATTTTTCCTTTACTCTTTTGAGTAATTCTTTTATTTCTTCAATTGTTGGCATGTTAACTCCAATGTCTCCTCTAAACCCAAGTAATGATGTAAGTATTTCTCCTACGCTTTTTTGTGCGGTCGTTTGGCTCACCCGCTGTCTCTAGTTGTTGTTACTTTCTATTTATATATTATATATAAACTACGTGTTTTATAGTTTAATTTGAGATATTCTTCTGGATAAGTCAGGCAATTACAGAAGATTTTTAATTATATCTTTTAAAACAACATGCGTATCGTCATCCCATTTAGTTACAACAAAATCACACTTCGTTGGAGATTCAAACATTGCATTTGTATCATCGAATCTTCCTTCTTTAATTGTGTCCATCCATACAGTGAAGTCTGAATTAAAGTTTTTTCTTGCTTCTTCTGTAGGAGCAATAAAATCTGCAACCGCAATCTTGCCTGCCATTACTACTCCGTCTGCTAAATGCTTCATACGGTTAGACTGTCTAATACGGCCAGATAAACTAAAGTCCCAATCATTATAACTAGTTCTAATTACGTCAGCATTTATATGAACACCATCAATTAATTCTGCTAAAGATTTTGCTAGTGTTGTTTTACCACTTCCAGGTAATCCACATATTAATATTTTAATCATCGGCTTTTCTTTAAATTACTTAAGTCCATCTCTGTAATAACTCCTTCATTAATTTTCATCGACCATTGATGCACAGAGAAAAACTCTAATGCATATTCACGCAACTCATCATAGTTTGATATGGTAATTTTCTTGGATTTAGCCTGCTTTATACTAGACTCTATATCATGTGACCGTTCACCGAAGAAAATTCCATCTGTCGAATCGAATGCTAAATCTTCGTAATATATAATTTTATCACATTTTATTTCTTCTTGTGCAATCATTAATTCGTATATGGCGAGAATCTTATTACAATTCTCTACAAAGTCTTCCATTGGGATTGTAACTGTCTTATTATCGTAGGGTGGGCGAAACGAGCCAGTTCCATCTCCAGTTAGTCGAAAATTATGATATGCTAATGCAAAACTTAATGAGACATCCACTATATTTAATCGAATTACCCCTATTGTATAATCAATCGTATCTGTGAACTTTCGTATCAATGGCAACATATCACTATCTGGTTCTCTTAGATATTTAAATTGCTCTACAGATGTATCATATGGAAACAACCAATTTGGATGTGTCTTACATACCAGAGAATCTGTTGAATTAAATTCATTTATCTGATTAGATAATTCCTTTGTATCTATATTAAATGCTTTTCTCTCTTCAAATGGCGTTGGCACTACGGGTACATCTAGCGTTTTACTAATCAATGATTCTAGATAATGCGTTCCACTCCTGGGACTAGAAAATATATGAATTTTATTCATTAATTAATCTCCAAGTAATGCTTGAATTATAGGTTTATACCAATCCATGTTTTGTGCAAGTACCATCATACTCAGCCAAATCCAAAGAGTATTAAATCCAACTAATGTTGGCAATAACTTTCTGTTACTTGCCCAAATTAAAGTCATGCTTGTGATTAAAGATAGGAAATAAAGTTGCCAAATATTAACTCCAAAGATTAATGCAGGAATAATAATTGATGCTTTTACTATCCAACTTAATGCTTCAATAATATTATAATCTGTCCAGTATTCTCTAGTGAACCACATTTGATAGCACTCGTAAACTTTACGCCATCCAGTTAATGTATAGACAATAGAGGTAAGAAATACCCAAGAAGTTAATGCAAATATTAATTGTTCAGAACTAAGTACATTCATGATGAAAAATCCATTCGCCAAGGGTACATTGTTTGACCCATTGGACGTAAAACGTATTCTTCAAATAATATAAGAACGACAATAGCAAACACAACCTTAACCCACTTGGGCCAAGTTGCTTGCCAACGATGAAATGGTCTTAATAAAAACATAAAGAAACTTTCTAGTACATTTACAAATCTATCTTTTAAATTAAATGGTGGTGCTAAACAAATAACTGCACCAATAAGTAACCACCAAAGCCAAGTTTCTTCGCCATCTGGAAATATAAGAGGAACAGATAAGCCTGCTACCATATATAGCCCCATATATTTTTTTAGATGTTCCATTAAACCCTCTCTATGTTGCCGATTTGCCATGACTTGAACTGTTTATGATAAACTTTATGTTCTGCCAACTTAACTTCATCGATTTGTTTTCCTTTATATCGTTCTACCCATTCGGCATACGACATTAAATGTTTATTATTAATATTATATTTATTAAACAAAAGATTGATAAGCGGCTAAGCCGAATAGTGCTATTGAAATTGCAATTGCTACCTCAATAATATAGTCTACGATTGTTTTTTTCATGTTTATAATTCCTTAAGTACATTTTCTGGTGTTGTTTCGCCGTATGGGTCTAAATCTTCGGGTGTACTATCTGGTTCAATAAACATTTTTGTAATTAAACCATCATCAACAATCATTGCGTAACGTTTACTACGCATATTAAAGCCTACAGCGGACATATCAATTAACATACCCATCTCTGTAGTAAATAATCCATTACCATCTGGTAATACTTTAACATTTTTAAGATTATTAGCATCACGCCACGCATTCATAACAAATGAATCATTTACTGAACAACAATAGATATCATCTACTCCTTTGTCGTAAAACTTCTGTGCGTTTTCTTCAAATCCAGGTAGTTGATGCGTTGAACAGGTGGGCGTAAATGCTCCTGGTAAACTAAACACTACCACTTTTTTATTTGAGAAGATTTCATCAGTAGATATTTCTCCCCATATTGATGGGTTTAATTCACAAGCATTTGATTGACCCAAATCACTTTCAACCCTTACTTTAAATGCAACTGTTGGAACAACAGTATTTTCTAACCATGTCATAATTTATCCTCCAAAATCTGTTGAGTATTTTCTCAACAGTTCTTTATCTTCACCAACTATATCCATTTTCTTAATTACATTTGGTTGGTTCATAGGTATAGCAATTCTTTCACCGCCACCTTTTAATTTAACTGTATTATATGTAAAGCCTTTCTTCACTTTCCATATTGCGGATTCATTTAAATACTGGCAAGGTGCTTGTACGATTACAAAGTAGTCAGCATTTAAACATTTATTTAATTGATTTCTTTTAATTGTAAATGATTTATCTAAACAAAAAGGAACTTGAGTTTTTACTTCTAAAGACTTTCCATTGACTATCATATCTTTTTCACTATCGAATGGGTCAGTAGACATTTCTACTGTTCGTCCAATTCTACTCATATAATTACCGACAATCTTCTCGCCAATATCACCAAGTACCTTTTTTTCAGTTATTTTAATCACACTGTTATTGTTCCTTTATATAAACCCGAATTAGTACAATTTAAATCATATGCTTTTATATCACCATCAATTAATGACCTAATTACTAAACTTACATCATTAATTGATATTAAACTACCAATATCGTAATCAAACTCTGTATCGTTCATCGTTCCCACTCGAATTATTTTACCAATATTGCCTTCAATATCAGCAGTACGTCTTAATCTTGTCTTATCATCAACTAAGAATGGGTCGCCTGTTTTAATCATAACAACATTCCTATTTCAATACCAATCCAAAGAATCATAACACCCATAATAGAGTAGCCAGTTTTCATTATACTTTCATATGAGTTTCTGATTGATTCCATATTTTCGTTTAAATCTTTTTCCCAAGTTTCCATATTATCTCCTTTATGGGGCACTTACATGCCCGATTGAACAACTAAATGACCTGTTTGCTGTTAACCCACGAAATTGTTTAATAGGTTCAACATCAATTAAAATAGTTTCTATATGAGTAGCATTATAATTAATCATCTCAACTAGAAAAGCATTTGTCTTCCTTAATTCTGCTAACGCATACGTTGTATGTCCTATATAACTTAATAATAGAATACCACCAATTGTATACATTAATAATTTATTCACGCAACCAATCCAACAGTAAACCAATCAGGTTGCTTTCTATTCTTCCAAACTGCGAAATTCTTCTTGTATTTGATATAATAATTCCTATATGCAACAATACTATCAGGATGTTTTACATCATCTGGCATTGCTTGAGTTGGTTGAGTAAAAGGAGTATTCTCAATATTAATTGGTGGATACTTTAATATCTCATTTAATTTAGTATACGATAAATGCTCTTTACCATAACGCAACTTGAATTCTTCGTGTAAAGCAGTCCACATCTCATAAAGCCATGCATAATTCTGACTACTTGCACGAGTCCAAACATTACTTGGATGATTGACATGGGATGCTTTATAGAGTACATCTTCCATATTCGCATTTACACGCCAACGTTTAATTCGTCTACCAATCTTATTCTTATCATAGTATTCAACACCATCACAAACACGATGGGCTGTTGACATCAATTGAGCATACTCTACCAACATCTTACTACAATGTTTATCTAGGTGCATTTCTGCACAAGTCTTTGGATTACTATCTAAGTAAAATATATTCATCTATTCCTCTTTATTTCTTTATATTAATTATAACACAAATACACGAAGTGTCAACCCTACGCCGAATTTTTTCTATCACTTAAACTACGAACTTTGAATAGATAATGACACCCATCATTACCACTGAAAGTCCAATACAGAAGTTAAGAAAGTAATTCTGTAACTTCATATTAATTAATTTATTACCAGTCATTCTTACTCCTTGAGTCTTCAATAGACTCTTTATTTTTTATTAATGAACTATTAAAAGAATCCACAACTCTCATAGCATCTTTTGTCTTTCTATATCGAACATAACTCATTGCACAAACCGCCCATCCTATTAAGAATCCACCAACGAATCCAGCCATTAATATTCCTAATACTTCATATACATTCATTTTCTTTTAGTCCAGTCCATACCATAATCTCTATCAAAGCCAAAGTCTATCTTCTCAAACCATTTATATAAAGCAATTAATCCACCAACAATTAATGAACCAAGTATAAAGAGTCCTATGAGTAGATAGAATCCAATCAATAATACTCCAATAACAGGTATCAATAGTATCGCAAAAATGTCTTCTTTATCTACACGCATGTCAAATCCCTAAGTCGAGTTAGTAAGTATATTATACAGTATTCTATAAAAGAAGTCAACCAAACACCTCTTCGCCGCCGATTTTTTTGAGACTAAAAGGTAGCACTTTATTAAGGCACGGTTAATCTCTCACTGTTAAGGGTTCATCGTTTCTTCATCGTTCCCTCACAAAACTTTTCCACACATTACACTCGGACTTTGTTATTCCTCTGAACTAAACGAAACCCTTAAATCGTAATATAAGAGTATCACTCAGTATAGAGAGAATAGAACTTGAGGAAAACATTCCCATTCTGACACTAAGTATATCTCTCAAAGTAATAGCATACAGTAATAGCATTGTATCGGGACTAACACTAAACACTATACCTAATAATGAGAGAAACCATAGATTACCCTATGCCCTTGACAGTCCATAAGTAGTCCAATCGTAGTCCACTATAGGTCCATCGTAGCAGAAAAATTTAGTATCGTTAGAGCAAAATAGAGGTATAATGCCCCATAGAGGGCGAATAGCCACGTACGATTTACCAATTAATACATCCTAGGGTGTTTAAAGCATGGTCCTTTTAAAATAGTCTCTTGGTGGGAGAGCCGAATTAATTTATTTAATTGACTATGGGCGCCTATGGAGAACTATGGAATCATCGTAGGAGCATGGTGGACGCTTGGTATAGCACTCCATAGACGTTTATACTAGGTACACGATGGAATGCTATTGGAATGCATGGTGGACTCTTTAAACCATAGATTGTGGGGACTATAGCAACACAGTATAACGTGTACGCTGACGCCGTTATCTGGCGTCCGCTATTGTTTGGCTTCGCCCTATGCCTGGCGCCCCACTGTATTAGACTATGTAAAAACTTGACAAACCACAGGTTTATGCTATAATAATAGTATATTAATTAAGAGGTGTAACTGTATGATAACGGAATATAATAGTGAGATGGCTGAGATAGTATTTGGTTTATTGTTCTTTGTGGCTGTAATGACTGCTACATTGTTACCCTATGCTATGACTTCTTTTAAACTATCTAGGGTAAAGGCATGATACTACAATTCGTTAAATCACAGAAGACGGATGAGTATGTTATTATTGCAGAGGGCGATATGGACTTTAATACACCATTCGCATCTACACTTGCTGATTTGAAGGAAGAGAAGGCTCGGATAGATAGGGCTTTGTTATTATATGCGGATGATTCGAGACGCTATATGCCAAATGGAGAAATTTTATGACAGGTTTTGACGAAAAGGGTTTTGACTTTCATGGTGGATATTTAACGTATCTCACTGAGGGTAAAAGAGAGTTTATTGCACGATTTAAGTATGACCGTGGAGCGGCTGGTCCATTTAAGACGTTTCTGAAGAGAAACTTTGCGGTGGATGAGTACTTATCAATGCTGAAATCAGGTACTACCCCTATGAAGGCTTTAGAGTCTAAGGGTTATGTAGCACCACATATTAAAAAGATGTGCAAACAATGGGGTGTTGAAGCATCGCATAAGAACTATTTGGAACTTTTAAAGGCACGATACTTAAAAAAGGTGTAAAAACATGAAAGAATTGCGGTTACTAGACGTATTCCACTTCGCACATACGGCCCATGACGGCCAGAAGCGGAAATACACTGGTGAAGACTACATTGTCCACCCTATGGCTGTATCAAAACTCGTAAAAGAACACGGTGGTAGCAAGGTCCAACAGGCGGCCGCCCTATTACACGATGTTGTAGAGGATACTCAGTACACATTAGCCGATA
>Ga0098046_1000289_pt1 | contig 18910 bp, 14 predicted proteins | sample 11BtaG_FD_77067 | JGI IMG/M metagenome (GOLD analysis project Ga0098046, IMG submission 77067) | Marine viral communities from the Subarctic Pacific Ocean - 11B_ETSP_OMZ_AT15265_CsCl metaG | ecosystem: Environmental > Aquatic > Marine > Oceanic | place: Pacific Ocean | collected 2015-01-16
GACGATTACCTTGAGGCTACCGGCAACCAATTGGAGGCTGACTCATACAAGAGTAGCACCTACGCTTGGAATCCGAATGAGGATGAAAGTAAAATCCTAAGAGTTACCAAGTCAAGTTATGGCACATTCGGCTGGTGTCCACAGCAATACTACCTTGAGAAGTTCAAGGGTTTGCGTGGAGAGACAGTGGACCACCATATACGAGGGCTAAATGTTCACGACATGATGGAGTGGTTTTGGGGTAACTTCACCGACGAACAAGAAAAATCAGTGTTAAAGTTAATTGATGAAGGTGATTTACTTGAGGCTGAAAAGTTGTTCAACAGTGCTATACCATCCCCTCCCGAACCGTATGAGTTCGGTGAGGATGAACAAATAGCACAGTGGGTGAAATGGCAATTCAACCGCTTGGTTATCACCAACGGTAATCAGTGGCGACCTGTCGCTATTGAAGCAAACATACAGGCCACACGCTTCGTTGAAGTAGATGGTGTACACATTCCTATTCACATGAACGGTTTCATAGATGGACTGTTCGCTGATGATGATGGCTTCGCTCTCATGGAGTTGAAGACTGGTAAGTATAACAAGAGCAAACCCGGCTCTATGCGTAAAGAAATGCAGTTTTACAAAATGATGCTTGAACACAGCCCCCATCACGAGTTCCTCCCTATCACCCATTGGGGCTGGGAGTTCCCCGGCGGTGGTATTAACGGCGGTGATGGCCCTACAGTATTCTATGAAGACACCAAGAAAGGTGGTAAGTACTCATCTAAGAGTATAGAGAAAGGATTGGTGCGTCTACTTGAAGCACACATAAACATGGAGTTTCCACCCACACCGTATTTGGGTAGGCTGGTAGAAGGTTTACCTTTAGAGGAACAAAAACTGAAATGCAACTGGTGTAGTTACAAAGCCCATTGCGAGTTTTGGGATATGGACACATATTTGGATAATACAAATGAAGAAAAAAATAAATGAGGATGAAAAGAATGATTGAAATAATAATGTTAATAGAAAGAATGATGAATGAAAAAGTAGGTAATTTCAACTATGTGGTGAAAGTACAAAAGTCAACTGGTGCAGGTCGTAAGAAGTATTTGCGTAATGTTGTACGGCAGACAACTCTTGATGAGTTCGCTGATATAGACGGTGAGGCTCAATACAGACACCCTAAGACGATTACTTATACTGTACACCCATCACACATGCGAGCCGATAATCTCAACGACTTGATAGACGATTTGATGAAAGACCTCGACATTTATCTACACGAGCATCGGTGATACAGTGGCTTTCTTACCCATAGACTTCCCTCGTGAAGTCCTTGAATTACCGAGTAGCGGTGAGCGTGGCTGGCGAAGACTCGTCAAAAATGCCTCCGAATTAGAACGCTACTGGTCGGGTAAGAACGGGAGTGGTAATGTTTACTTTACCGCTTATGGTTACAATGAAACCCAAGCACCCAAGCACCACAGGGTAGATTACAACACACCCAAAATACACCACTTCGTACTGGACTTTGACTGTAAGGATTTCAAGGACAAAGGTAGAGACTTACCGTTTGAAATACCACATAGTGAGGTAAAAAAACTACATCGCTTGTTGATGGACAAAGACATACTACACTATGTTTGGTTCAGCGGTGGTGGTTTTCATGTTTGGATTCCGCTTGATGAAACAATAGAGCCAAAAAATGGTGCAGAACTTTCACGCATAAAGCACTCCGGTAAACTACTCATCAATGAATGGGAAAGTAAACTGGGAGGGTTAAGGTGTAACGACCCCGCTGTTGCCTTCGATACAAGTGGTATGATACGCATACCTAATTCGTATAACGCCAAGCGAGAAGTTTGGTCGTTCCCTTTGAACAGTGAAGACCTTCTCAATCTATCGTATGATGATTTAATGAATAAAGGACAAGAACCGCATTACGGTTACATTACTTTAGGTAATATACCTGTTAAATTAAAAGTTATACAAAGTAAAATTATGACAATGGGGCATATCAAGACGGTGGATATACCGACTGTATCACTTGATGACTTACACATGCTACCCTGCCTATCTCAAGCGGCTATGGGTGGCGGTAATCCTACTCACAGGGCGAGGTTTCACCTTGCCTCTTACTTAGCCGACCGGCTTCGCATGTTCTTTCCCGCTTGGCGCATAGCCAATGAAGAAAAAGAGAAGCATGTAGGTATGATTTCAAAAATTATATCCGGTCAAGGATGGGTTGACTACCGACAAGAGAAGACAGAAGAACAAGTACGCAGTATAGTGATGGCTGGTTATCCACATGCTACCTGTGCTACACTTTACCAAGAGGGTTTCTGTGTGGGTAAGTGTAAATACTACGATGAAACCGGCGATATGGAGTGATATTATGAGTAACATATTCGACGCACATGACGATAAAATTAAGCCTAAAAAAAGACGCAACATTAACACAATTAAAAGAGTTGTTAAATTACTTCAAGACGAATGTGAAATGAACACTATTGAGATTCATCAAGCATTACATCGAACATGGCCTCGGTGGTGTCCGGGTATGACTCGTTTAGGTAACATTCTAAGTCGTAACAAAGAGTTCGTAAAAATAGGTAGTGAAAAGGTATCAAGTGGTGTATCGGGTCATTATGACATCATGGTATGGGGGTTGGCAAATGAAGCCGGACTTGATAATTGATAGCAACGAAAGAGGTTCACTGTGTGAATCTATTGAGCGTAAAGCGAAGAAGGCCGGTCTTACTGTCGTAAGACAAACATTGGTGGTAGGCGATTATCAATTAGGCGGTGCTTTAGTTGAGGCTAAAAGTATTCCCGACCTGTTTCAGTCGTCACACTCCGGCCACCTGTGGAGACAACTTGACAACATGGATGCAAACTTTGAACGGTTCTTTCTTGTCATTCACGGCTCAATTGAAAAGTATGTTACTATGGCTAAACGCAACGGTAAGAAGGTAAGTTACTCCAAGGTGCAAAGTGAACTGACTGGTACTATCGCTCGGATAATGAGTGATTTTGAATGCCAAGTTTTCTTCACACCCGATGTAAGTAGTGCGGCTCTTTTCGTAGTAAAATTACATGACAAGTTACACAAGCCAGCGAGTAAGCATGGGGCGCAATCAATCCGTAGGGTAGCGAGTAACGACCTACGCTTGGACATGATAATGACTGTTCCGGGTGTAGGGCGTGAAGTAGCGGAACGCCTCTTAGAATCATGCGGTAACATAGAAGAAATGTGCTTTCCCGAATCACTTAAGCAAATCAAAGGCTTAGGCGAGGTAAGAAGAAAATTACTTATTAAAATACTTACAAGTGAAGACCCTGTAAAGCAAGAAAGAAAGGTCAAACGGTAAAATCATATATAAATACTAAAAGAAATGAGAGATGAAAACCATGACACAATTATCAAATTACAAGGCCGTACAAAAGTTTCCTGTTCTTGAAGGGTATTTACACCACTTTTCACGAACTTCGATGATGAATGAGATTCCGGGCTTACTGTCTTTCTTTTTCATTCAAGGGCAAGTGGCTCTACCTTACATTCGCATTCCTACTGGTGATTCTCACCTTGACCCTCGTGTGCATGTATTTTGGATTCAACCTTCTCGTACTGGTAAGTCCATAGCATGGAACTTCATTAGTGACATCATGGAACAAATCGAAGTACCTTATGATTCGTTTGCTTCGGGTACAGATGCAGGTTTGATTGGTTCTACCAATGCAGTGCTTGATGAAAACATGAAACCTACGGGTGAGTTTGAAACCGTTCCGGGTTTACTCGCAGGTCGCAAGGCTATCAATTTCGATGAAGGTTCAATCCTTCTCACCCCCAATAAACACAGCCAAGAAACAGTATTGTATCTACAGACAGCGTGTAACGCAGTGGGTAGCAACAGCAATGTACTGGTAAAGCACATGAAGGGGAATAAAATTGAGTGTGATTCTTTAGTGTCTCTTTGGATTACTACTTATCCACCGAAGGGTGTCAAGGATTATGTATTAACAAAGGGTATTTTTCAGCGTGTCCTGCTTTACTGGGCGCACTGGGACATGGGTATGCGACAAGAAGTGAGTACTACCCGTCTTGGAACTTTTTGGCAGAAGCCCGAAGAGAACGATTTGTCTAAGGATGACATTTGCGATTACTTCAAGAATACAGAAAAGCGTATTCGTGACCGCTTACTCAACATGAGTGAAGTAACATTCACACAGTGGGGTGAAATGACTGATGATGAGCGAGAAGAAATTGTACAGCGTCATATGTGGGATATGTTCAAACCAAGTTTGAATTATACCACCGCATTGTATCAAGCATCCGAAGACATCTACGGTTTACTGATGGACATGAACCCATCTATGTCGGAGATTGTAGCATCATTCACGCCCGGTATTGAGAACTACCTTGGCATCATCTCACTTCACATGGCACTACTTGATGAGTCATGGGAGATTAATGATGAGCATGTAGATATGGCTCACGAGATACTGATTGACTTGTTTCAAAACCTCATCTCTTGGCTTGAGGATTCAGTTGAAATTGGTGGTAACAAAGCCAAAGAAGGTAAAATCCTTGGTGACATGCAGAAAGCATACGAGCAATGTGCAGGTTACGAACTTGAAGGTCACGGCGATGGTTGGTGCAGACAGTCAGCCGTATGGAATACATACATGGCTGATACAGGTGTAAGTAAAAGCACAGCCCAAAGACACTTTAAAGACTATAGTAGTAAGGTATTTGTAAACCGTAAACAAGGTAAGCGGGTTTACTACAGACATAAGGTGGCTAAGAAATGAGTAACATAATGGCATTAGATATTGAAACAGGTAATTACTCGTGGGAGATTGGAGGATGGGATAAGACCGCCTCCTTTGAGCCTACAGTGGTCGCTACATGGAACGGCAACGATGGAACGGTATATTGTAACAAGTCACTCGACATTGATGCCACAGTGAAAGAACTTCACCCTCGTACACTGGGCGAGGACTTAGCAAAGCATGTTGCTGGCGGTGGCGTTGTCATCGGTCATAACATCAAAGGATTCGATTTACCTGTACTGCGTGATGCACTTGACTGTTGGACAGCCGGTGATATACTCGGTAAAGCCGATGCTGTCATTGACACGAAGCACTTGGTACAGAAGGCGGCAACTGCCGTTGGTAAGGTATCAACAACACTGGGAATGCTGACAAAGACCACTTTAGAGGACAATAAACTTATGAACAGTGAGGATGCCCCCTTAGCATGGAGAGCAGGTAAGTTCGATGAGGTAGCCAAATACTGCCTTAGCGATGCTCAATTAACATTCGACTTGTATCAATTTGGAAAGAGTGAAGGCTATATCAAATCAAGACAATTAGATACAGGCGAAATAGTAAAAATAGAAGTGGAATGGTAGATATGACGGAGATTGAAAGTACGAAAAGTAAAGCACAGATACACAACATACGGGCGGCAAAGACGGTAGCAGATACCGTCAAATCAACGCTTGGCCCTATGGGAATGGATAAACTGATGGTTGATGGTGGAGGCGGTGTTATCGTTACAAACGATGGTGCTACTATCCTGCGTGAACTTGATGTATCACACCCCGGTGGTAAAATGATTGTTGAAGTAGCGAAGACTCAAGAAAACCTGTGCTATGACGGTACAACGAGTACTGTCATTCTTGCAGGTCAACTACTTGGTAACAGTGAAACGCTGTTTGAGAAGGGATTGCACCCTAATGTAATTTGTCGTGGTTATCACGAGGCATCTCAAATGGCTATTGAATACCTTCGCACTAATATATCACTGACAAGTGATAAGCGTGATGTACTGGTATCGGTGGCTAAAACTGCTATCACTGGTAAAGCACTTGAGAACTCACTTAATGCTGTTGCTGAACTTTGCGTAGCCGCTGTCGAAAAAGCCGGTGATGCTGAAAGCGTCAAGGTTGTTTCATTCCCCGGCGGTTCACTTGATGACTCCTACCTTTACGAAGGTTCGATTGTAAACAAGGATTATGTGCTTGAAGGCGAGGATGCTTACTCGAATGTAGTGTTGTTGAATACTGGGCTTGAGAATGAAAAGAGTGAAGACAATGTACAGGTACAACTTGATGCTCAATCATTCCAATCATACAAATCGTCGGGTAAAGCAAACCTCATCTCAACGGCTAAATTACTTGTGAAAGTATTACCGAAAGGTGGTGTTGTTTTTGTCCGTGATGCCGTCAACGACCATGTATGCGCTCACCTCAAGAAGCATAACATTATGGTTGCTCGTAGAGTACCCGAATCAACACTTCGCTCATTGAGTAGAGTTACAGGTGCTACTATCTATCAAACACCCGAAGAGGTAGAAGGACACACAGAATGTATCGTAGAGCGACAGAAGCATAACGATGTTTGGTATCTCTTCGTTCAAGGTGATGTCAAGAGCGATGAGGCAACACTCGTGCTAAGGGGTGCAACATCTCACACGCTTGAAGAAGTTGAGCGTGGATTTGATGATGCACTCGGTGTAGTTTCTTTAGTGTTAAAGAACGGCAACTTTGTTGTTGGTGGTGGAAACGCATACGCTCGTATGTCGGCTCACCTACGCCAACATGCGGCACAGATAGGTGGTAGAGCGCAGATGGCAATAGAAGCCTTTGCAGACGCATTAGAGTGCATTCCTGCCACTATTGCCGAAAATGCGGGGCATGACCCACTCGACACCGTACTTGCTATTCGCCACGAAATCCTACAGGGCAACCGTGAAATCGGGCCGGATGTACACAACGGCGGTGTATGTAATATGATGGAACTTGGTGTTTATGAGCCTACAGAACTGGTTCGTCAAGCAGTACTAAGTGCCAGTGAAGTCACTAATTCAATACTCCGTATTGACGATATAATAGCACGAAGGCCACCTCAATGACGACTTACATATGCGTATTCTGCGATGAGCCTTGTAAGGTTCTTGTTGATGGAGATTTTTGCGAGGCTTGTTACGATGGGGCGGCTAATAGAGAAGTTAAAAGTAAAGTGTAGGGCTTGCGCTCATTGGCACATAGCCCGACGCATATCGGCTCGATTCCTTGATGATGAGCGTGAGCGTTTCCTGTTACTACAATGTAGGCGATGCGGTCATTATTGGCAAGACACAGCAATTAAGAAAAATAACAGTGAAAGTAAATGAAAATAATTTTCTTTCTTCTATTTTGAATCGCCCATATATCATATCCCCTTTCTTAGTCCATCTCATCATGGTATCGGCCCTCCTAATGTGAAGAGTTGCGCCGCTAATCGTTGTATTGCTGTCTCTAAATCGGGGGGAGGGCCGCCCGCCCAATTACCTGCACCTGCGCCGGGGTTGTATGGTTCAGCACCACCTTGTCCGGCTGGCAAAGCGGCGGCGGCTAAAACACCTTGAGCCGCAGTAGCGTAGTCGGCGGAGTTGAATGCTTTGACTTGGGCGAGGTTGGTAACTTCACTATCCATGAGCGCACCCGCCGCAGTGACATTTGTTGCATCAGTCACATCCGCACCGTCTTCAACATTGAGTAGTGTCAGCACTTCTGCTTTGGTTATCCCCGAAGCAAACACAGGCGTTCCACTGTTGTCTTCAATAGCCGGGGCAGTGCCACCACCGCCCGAATCATCGGATAGTACACTAAATACAGGTGTAGAAGCATGACTCGTAGTGCAAATAAATCTCGTAAGAGTGCCACCGTTTACAGTGTAACTACTGCTACGAACAAAAGTAACAGTGCGGGTTGCGTGAAGGTTTCTTACTTCTATGATGTAACCAGCAGGGAATGAACCACTTGTAGTTACAGTAGCATTACCACTGGGGGTCAAGAGTAGGATATTCGCATCAGTTGATTTAAGTGTGATACTTGTTGCTGTACTTGTCAATACACGGTTGAAAACTGAACGGGTGTATCGTGCGGCGTGTGTGCCGCTGTAGTATAATGTGTCTTTGTTATCATCGGGTACAGTAGCACCTGTCACAGCCGCACCGAATGATTGCCACATTGCACCAAAGCGTGATGCACCTAAAGCACCATTACCTATCCCACTGTGAAAAGCGTCAAGGTCAAGCAGTTCATCGGTTGATGCTACATCTCCACTGGTAACAGGTGAGAAGTACATAGGTGATGGTCGAACAAATACCCGCTTATCATTTACTTCTGTGATTGATAATTTGAGGTCATCACCTCCTGCATCATACACTACACGCAATACAGCGAGAACAACTGTTTGAGTGTTTGCTAATGCACTACTACCTGTTGCGGTAGGTGTGTTAAGGAATCCTGTGGGAGTAGCAGGGTAACTGTTTGTACCGGCAGTAATAGCAGTTCCTAATTCCCAATAAATATTTTTAACAGTAGAAGTATTATCAGCGGAAACATACACTACAACTAATGCTTCTTTACCACTGGTAAGAGCAGTAGGCGAGCCAGTCGCACTTGCACTACTCGTGTTGAGGGTGTATGTTGTTGTTGCACCTACACCACCTGCGAATTGATACATGATACCATCAAGTACAGCATAGCCCCCTTTAACAGTAAAAGTAGTTCCACTTGCGTAATTGACAGCACCGGGTATATTTGCGGGAATGTTTCTATCACCTTCTCCACCCGATGTATCATCATACATGATAACACCATTACCGTGAATACCCTCTACCATGTTGGTGAGTGTGGGTGACAGGATATGGTCGCCGTCACCTAAGCCGTCAACATTCGTTGCTGTCGCTACTGTCAAGTTATGATTCGTATGCCCCGATACTGGATTACCGTTTCCCATTCTATGCCACCTCTATGAGTATTTCAATGTTAATTTCGTTTGCCGATGTCTTGATAATCGGTTTTGTTGTATAACGAGCGACAGGTGTGAAGTCGGAGGTGGTACGATTTTGTATGTACACCTCACGGATGCTATCAGTGAATGTGTCATCAATACTCATTGATGCTTCGATAAGTAGAGCAGTGTCATCAATAATCGTCACTGTCGGTGTGAGAACGATAGCAGGGCGACCCGCCGCACCATCCTCCGCAGTAGCCGGTGTTCCGTCGAAACCTACCACTACTTCGTTGATAGTATCAGCGATAGTCTGTAAGAGCAAACGGCGCATGTGATTCGATACAGGCATGTCAATATCTCCTAATCTCGGTCTTATTCGCACCTATCGGCAACCCTTCGCCACCAATTTTGCCTCTTGTCTTCGTGCCTTTAACCCCTCCGATTAAGAAGGCGGAGGTATGAACACCTCGCTCGGTTACTTGAGAAGTGATACGCAATTCAATTTTACCGAACATGGATAAGTTTTCTTCGACAATTTGAACATAAGTAAGAGGTGCTTCTCCACTGGAAACAGCGGTTGCCCCTTCACTAATGCCTTGCAGTACACCTTCTATACCCGACTCGATGTTAAGCATAGTAAGGTCGGTAATACCTACTATCGGCATATGTCTTGCTTCTGTGATGACACGAGTTCGACCGTCATACTCAATCGTCATACCCGGTCGCATGTCAGTGATGCCGGGATGACCGCTACTGCTGATTGCACCCGCTGTAAGTGTATGACCTCGTAGGATTTGACGAGCGACTCTTCTTGCCCCGTTGGTTGAGCGTACCGTCATATCTACGACTGGTGCTGGTTCTTCTCGTATCTCACCGTTGTTACCGCTTTGTCTTTCAGTGTCATCAACAGTAACGATAACCAAGTCATTCAATGCCATCGGTTGACCTTGTACAGTGACACGGTTTGGTGTATTATCCACAGGGTCAGTTCGCTTAGAACCAAAACGGATGTTGGCGTTTACACTACGAGTGGCTTCGCTGAATGTGATAGGAACATACAACATATTACCGAATCTGTCTATGAGTATCATGCGGCTGTCATGCCGACCGATAAACCGTAGTGCGGTCATCAAGTTGACATTTGTAAAGTCTTGACCGAGGAAGCGAGTAGAGTGGAGTCTTCGACCGTTGTTGTTGTTTGCGGAACTCATACTACGACCAATGTTGAAACTATTCATACTGGTAGTTGCTTGCTGACCTAAACGGATAGCCATGTCTGTTGTTCGCAAACCAACATCAATCGGCTGACCCAACTTAACTTCACGCTCAAGGAAACCAAGGTCGTTAAGTGTTTTACCTTTCATGTTTTGTAGATTCATAAGAATACCGACAGTGCTGGATTCAAGCGTGGAGATAGATAGCCGTTGGGCGGGGTTGTCGGCATTGTAAACAAGCATGGGTTTGTTGGTTGAACTCAATACATTGTCACCCAAAAAAGGTACTGCGGTGCTACTATGCCCCGGTGTTTCTTTATGTGTGATTTGAATTGACGACTCACCCTCAACAATTTGATAGCGGGTTTCGGGCATGACTTGAAAAGTAGATGCGTTACTATTTTCAATGGTAACTTTTGCTTGTACACCTGTACTCGTGTCCACCTTTGCATGATGAACGGCGTTGTCAACGAACACCGGCTTACGCACATGGTCCATTACTGCGGGCATGTCAGTACTAAACCGACCGACGACTGTATTTTTGATAACTACCATGATTGATTCCTCCTTAACCATTCATCATGTTCATTAACCATTCATCATGTTCATTTTCATTCATAGAATCTGTAACACTGTAAGAAGGTTGTGAAAATACAATGTTTTCCCAATCAAAAGGTCGGTCATGAGAAACAAACGCTTCATCCATTTTAGCATCGTTAGTAGGATTCCACTCATTTTGTCGTCGCTGAACATCCCCAATATTTTCCAATCTACCCCTGTGTCCTAATATAATGCCTCGCTTATCATCCTCCCGCGTAAAACCATTCGGATGCATTCGAGAAAAAAACGAAGCAGTAGCGTGTGGTTCTGCCCCACCTTCAGCCCACCATGTTCCTTTCCTGTCAAGGTCAATTGGGGTATTTTTTTGATGCCATTGTGTAGCATCCATAGGTTGTGTAGTTAAGAACGGTACTCCACGGTAAGCAGTTACAGGCTCTTTACCGGGGTAATCTTCTATGTAGTTGTACAACTTCATTTGGCGTGATGCCTTGAGGAAAACCCATGCTTTATCTATTGGAGTCATCAGCAGTTCCACCGTTTAAGAGAAGCCCCTTTCGGTGTTAATTTACCTTTCTTACTCGTTGCGCCTTTCATGCCACTCATACGAGCGCAGAATGATTTACGACGCTTGGCCTTCTTTGAGCCGGGCTTGAGTTTACTTGGCTTAGTTGTCACAGGGGGTTTGAGATTTGCGCCACTCTTGCGCTTGGCGGCGGCACGACCCTTAGCGTTCAGTCCACCCTTTGGACTGTGCTTGTTTGGGTTATAACCGTGAAATGGTTTACTTTTTTTCTTTGCCTTCATCAAAGCAAACGCATTTTCCATTGGTGTACAACAATTACAAAAGTCGTATTCAATCATGCGCCATCACCACTGTGGTCTGTTGAGTTGTAGGAGACATCTCCTTTATGTCCTTTTGGATGTAAGGCTTGACTGAACCGTGGTTGTACACTGTAGTCCTTACGAACAATAGTCTCATCGTTTTCTACAGATGTACGGCGGCGTGATGCATCGGAACGGTAATGTTCTAAAGTATTCTCACTGATAATTACACGAGTAACTTCATTGTCAATTTTACTACTATCAAAGCCGCTGTCAGCCGTTCCGATGATTTTTGGGCCTTTACTCATAGGCACAGTGTCACTTGCACTAATGTCCATGTAATACGCAGGTGTGTAAGGTGGATTAGTGTCGGGGTTGGTGGCACGAATGTATGACCCAACTGATGCCTTACCGTTATCCACATCATACACATACAGTCCATACTTACCACCAGCAGTAGCACCGAAGTAGTTGCTACCTACTTGTGGGCTTGATGAGTGCAAGTTGAGATTAGAACGGAACATCTCAATGTGTTGCTTGTCCATCATACGCACTGGGCGCATCATGTATGTGACCTTCTTATCAGTCACATTTGTACGCACATGTCCGTTAGTGTCTGTATGGTATGGATTGCTGGACTTCCATTGACTCGGATTACTTGAAAATCCATACTTTTCAGCGAGGTAGCCTTCTACTTGTCTTTCTTCTTCAGTAGTCATTGAGCGATTGTACTGTATTACTTCTGCAATTTTTCCATTTAAGTAAAACGACGAGGGTACATTACCAACAATGTAGCCTCCTGTGTCTGCTTTCCAAAAAGCACTTGTCGTAGTGTAATTTCCTGCGCCTTGTAAGTTCATTTTGAGGGTAGCGGTACTTCCATTACCATCGCCACCAGTAATAGAGGCAGTGACTAATTCGGCCTGTCCACCCACTGCGCTGTTTGTTGCTGAACTCACCGTAGCCCACCCAGTGTCAGCACCTCCCCACCACTGCCACCTGTTGTTTGAATCCATTCGGATGTACAGATTAAATCCACTACGAGTGGCTGGACTACCTGCTCTTGACTCAATGATTCCATGAATGCCACCATCATCGCTGTCTGCCCAAGCGACAACAAACACTGTCATTTCAGCAGTGTTTAAACGAGCGTCAAATGATGTTTCCAATTTATCATCGCCGTCACAATCTACAACGGGCATGTTGTTTACATTGGATGATGAGGCAATATAGGATGGTTGGTTGGATGCAGTGGATTGTGTGAACTCAAAGCCATACGGCCCACTATCTTTCCATGATGATACAGCCGCCCCATCAGCCAAATCAAGACTATCGGCTTTGAGCCATAGTACCATGCCCGATGTAGGAATACCACCCCAATCAGTATCATCAACAGGTGAAAGGAAGTTGCGAGTTTCAGCAAGGTAAGTACCACCAAGCGGGTTGAAGTTTGATGTATGACTCATACGCACCGCACCACCTTGAGGTTGTCCTCCAAAGTCAAGTGCGGTAAGGTCGTAGTTACCTATTGTTTGAGAGCCTGTTTGCATACCACCTTGTAATACAACACGCTGTCCTACATTGCGGTCAGTGTGTAGGCTGTGCGCTTCGGTGTTGATGATGATTTGATTGGTGTCAACACCTTGTAGGTTTTCGGTGTCAAGACCGATACGAGGACTACTGCGGCTTACTGCATCCTTATGCGGTGAGTCACCGACAATGTTCTCTATACGGTCGCTTACTACTGCTTCGGGCTTGAGTAGTCCGTCTTCTGCAATCTCCAAGCGTGAACTGATACCACGAGGTACTTCTGTGTTTTGCAGTACATCGTTTCTTGCACGAATGAAGCCATCGTTGAGTATAGGCTCGGCGGTGTGATGAGAGAGAACAAGTCCTGTTGTATGAATAGGTTCACTCAATGCGGTGAGTATATCCTCGTTGAACTGTGTTGGGTATCGAATACCCCGACCGTTACCCATGTCACCTACACGCTGTGCGTTTGATGGCATGAATACATCAACCAAAGTGTTTGTATCGTTATTATTAGTGTTGTTTAAACGACCACCGAATCTTGGTAGTGTTGCCGATACACTCAATGCTGTATCAGCCGCATTAGTAAGCCCCTTCAAATTGACAAGGTGGTTGCCGTTGTTGTGTATTCGTTGATACGGTGTGCGGTTGTTTCGCCGGTCGTATTCGTATGCGTCACCCGCATCCCATGATGGGCGAATACCAAATGAACGGACAGGGAAGCGGCGAACATCCTCACCACGAGTATTACCCCACCAATCAACAATGTAATACTTAGCGGCATCCTCTATCGAATCTAAACCTTTACCGTTACCGTCACCCCACCAGTCACGCAGTACAGTAGCACTGTTGCGTAGGGTGCGAATAGGGCAACCGAATGGGCGGGTAAAGCGAACACCGTCACTGTATCGAACCTGCCACTCCGGTTTGTCAACACCAAGCATACCGGAGAAGTTGGTTTGGCGTTCCATAATACCAGTGTAGGTGTTCGGGAAAGTGGAGGTTGAACTACCGTCACCACCAGCGTATGTCGAAGTTTGAGTTTCTGTTTGCACTAATGGGCCGTGAGTGTAACCTACACTGGCGTTGGTGGCGGTCACTGCTGTCTCTCGCAATGCTCGCAATCCATACATAGACCACTGCGGCTTGTTGTATGGTTGGCGTAGGCCAAAGCGATAACCGAATGGGCGTGGGCGTGTTGGGTTGCTGATGCCATCATACGATGATTTACTGATACCGCTACTTACAGCATACGAACCATCATCATCAGCATCGGACCAAATAGGCCCATCGAAGCCGTAATCTCGTGGATAGTCCCATGTAGATGAGACATAAGCGTAACCATCGAGGCGGCTTACCAACGGTCCACCACGGCTACCACTCGGCCAAAAGTGATTGAGCATACTCTTGGTGGCTGTATCGGTGCTGTCCGACTGTCCACCTTGCATAAGTCCTGTTCCGATAGTAGTATCAATTGTTTGAGCAGTTTGAGGTGTTCCATCAGCATCAGTGTATATGATAGAACCTACAGCGATTTGAGGTGGTAGTGTATCAAAGACTACAACACTTGTACCTCCTTCTGCAACAGTACCGTTTACTTGATACATACGACCATCAACAAATATGTAAGCCTCATCTGCAATAACCTCTCCACCGTTTGTTGTGATTGTATTACCAGTGTGTGATACAACTTGACGAGTGTGTGAACCATCAGCGGCAAGGTCAGCGGTCTTGTAATAGCGCAGTGAATGATTACCACTCGCCATAGTTGTCAATGGTGTACCCTTAACATTGACACACCCTGTTAATGTTGTACCGCCAGCACCACCACCGGTATAAGTGAATATTTCTTCCTCACTACCACTATTGACATACACTGTGTTTGTACCACTTGTAGGCCATCCGGCCATGATAGCACCTGTAGCAGTTACAGTTGTACCACTCACACTCGCAGATGTAGCAGTGTAGTATGTTGATTGTGCTTCGGTAGGTGGCATGGCTGTTTTCATTCGCAAAGCAAACGGCCCTATACTGGCATAGTAAGTAGCGTCATGGTAATGAACCGTTTCAAAATGTTCCGGCATACTGTTGAGTGGTTTTTGGTTGATGGCTCGGTCAGTCAGTGGGTTCAACCATGTTCGACTTGCATCACTGTAGAAAGTATGTGGGCGACCAAGGTTTGGATGCCACAGACAAAGGAAAGCATCAGCCATGTGTAGGCTGTTGGTATCACGACTACCTGCTAAAGTTTGAGATAAGGTTTGATTGATAATACTTGTTTTACTGTCACTTAAAATTGTATTCGCTGGTCGGAAATCATACGCACGAGATAAGCGTAATTTTGTTCCTACTGTTAAATTATTTGTAAAAGTAGAGTTGGCTACTATAGTAAATTGTTTAGGCTTATTCATCAATGATGAATCATAACCACTGCGTTCAGTGTAAGTGTGTGTTCTTCGTGTACCTGTAGCATCGGTGTATTCAAGCACCATACCGTAGTAAGGTTGCTTAGGGAATCCTCGTGCATCATCTACTGTGATGATTGTAGATGCTACACTCACTACAGAACATACAGGTGTGAGACTGATATTCTCAAGTATCTCGGAATATAAGTCGGGATAGAAACTTGGGTAGCCAGCAAGCGTAATTTGAGAAGCAATCGAGCCGCTACTTGCTCTCAAGAACTCATAGTAGTTGTCAAGACGATGCCAAGACAAATGGTTGAAGCGGTCAGCATCAGCGTTATCCGGGCCAACCTTGTGAACAATAGACCACCACGGTATGTTGGTTGTGAAACCGGGCGTAGCATCTACGAACATACTGGGGTAATACGGTAGAGAGCGACGGACAAAGGCTGGTGACTCCGTGGCTTGTACACCAAGTGGGTTGTATAACATCAACGGTGGTATATTAGTGAAATGGCTACCGTGGTCGGGGTCATGGTCTATCATCAATTCATTGACAAATATTTCACAGCCTCTTACATCAGCCATAGTAGCATTAGCCAGTACAAGCGCATAAGCACCATACCTGCTATCGGGTTCACGAATACCTACAACCAGTGCGACTTGTTGGCTTGTTAATTCACTTACACTACCATTAGGAACATCATTAGCAGGGCCATTTGCATGATAACCGATAAATTGCGAACTATGCATATTTGGTTGTATAATGATTTGATACGCACCAACCTCGGCAGGGTCGGGGAAATGTTCTTTCAGTGTGTAATTACCTGCGGCTTCAAGAACAACAGTGTGTCCACCCTTTGAGTTTGTAACACCCGCATCACCCTCGGATGCAAGAACACCGTAACCGTCGTTACGCAACTTAGTTTCAAACATCAGTGAGAATCCACCACCGTGTATGTCACTTGGGCCGCTTGGTGTAGCGGTTAATGAACCAAAGACCAACAACGGGTCATAGGTAGGGAAACGATGAACAGAAGCACTTCCTAATGTAACTAAATCATCCATATCAAAACGCTCATCAAGAATAGTAAACTCATCCGATTGTAAAGTAGCCGCACGACAGGCTCGGTGTTTGTCGTATAATCCTTGGTAGGCAGGATGCGCCCAATGTCCGGGTAGCATAGCCATTGTTGCGTTGACAAAGTGATGACCCATACGGGGGATAGGTGCAGGTGTCAATTGCGGCTTTTTGTATATTGAATAACCAGTCATGGCTTCTTCGGCTGTTACCGAGTAATTGACATAATGAGTATGTGCCATGTCGGGGCTGTTACCGCTTACTTCGGCATGGTCCCGAATACGGCGTGAACCATAGAATCGGGTGCTACCGGCAGGAATGTAATACGAAGGAACTACTTTCAGTGTAGTAATACTACTAAGAACAAGTTTGTTGAACGCTTCATCGCCTACGCAACCTGTAAATGTAGAACCGCTGATACCAGTAAAGGATGCTACGCCACCTTCATCGGTGGTAGGGTTATACAAGCGAAGGAATCTGCGCTCTCCGACTCGCTCTTTGTTACCGAATGTAGAATCATAAACAGCGGAGTTTACACTTGTATTCACTGTTAAAGTAGTGCCACTAAAAGACACGCCTGTAAGTTCGTGATTAACAACACCATCTGCATGAGAATAGATGACTGGATGCTTGTGAGTGTTGGTATTACCCATTTTTGTTACATGGAAAAACAAGGTACGGTCGTGTAATTCGTATGCTGTTTCAAGGGGTGCGTTTCCAGTGGAACTTTGCCAGCCCGACATCGTGCTTTCGGGGTTATCACTGCCTTGTTTGAGGTGTTCCCAATTATGGTCGCTGTAAGTAGGGCCGAGGTTTGGACTCACCAAACTGTTATCGAACATATGTTCTACAGTGGATTTAGTCATCATACCACCTGTACCCATTGTTTCAGTTTGATAGGCTTGGAGTCTATCAAAGCCGGAGCGAACAATCAAGTTACCCGGTATAGAATCGGGGTCGGGTAAGCGTATTTTCATGTTCGGTTCAACACCGCTACCGGAGATTGCAGGGGCTAATCCTTGCGCTGAACGGTTGGATAGTTGAGTAAACGCTCGTATGATTGTCCCAAACGGTGAGCCACCCTCTACTGTATGTTCTTGCCCTGTATCATCTACTACTGTAATACTTTCAAACTGAATCTCTTCATTTGGTATTTCAAGAATGTTACGCAACAAATCGGGGTGACGAGATGCCATCTGTGGGTGTGATAATTCTTGGGCTTGGATGATAGGGAACATAGCACTGTTGGTAGATTCAAAGGTAAAGCGGTTATTACCGTACAGTTTTTCACCAGTGGTGTAAGCGTTACCACCTGCTACACGAGTAACAAACGGTACAGCACCCAACCCTCGTGCGTTTGGTGCAGGAAGGCTAAGGTTGCCACCATCCATTCGCTTCCAAACTACATGTTCGATACTAAAGTTTTGAGCAGGTGTACGCTGTGATAACTTGTAACCGTTGGTATCACCAAGCCAGTAATCATCATTAGTGTAATCGTAATTATCAATTTCAGCATCAGTGCTTGATAACTCAAGTTCTTTTGTAATATTACGAGTCACATTGGTGACATCCTCAAGTAGCATTGTACCGGGGCTAATATCAGTGTCAAAGAATAAATCACCTGTGACAGCAAAACAAGGTTCTGCGTTGTAGAGATTTGCGTCTTGGTCGCCAGTTAATGCAGTGTGTAAAACATAGGCGGCGTTTGGTACATCAGCAGTAGGTGTTGCTGTTCCTGTAGCAATCAAGGCTTCTACATTAGGACCAGCGTTGGCGGGGGCTATGTATCGTTCAGCATTATGGAATCGTTCATCCCACCGTGTTGTACCAGCAAAAGTGATAGCAGTAGCGGCGGCTACACCGGCACGAGTTTTTGATACTACGGAAAGCCAATCACCGGTTGCTGTTATACCGTCACGGTCGGTCTTGGCTACAAGTGCCAACTCACTTTCATTACTGATAACAAGCATTGCTCGACTGAATACACCCTGTTGATGGTGGAGTTTCTTATCAAGAATATACGATGTATTGGAATCTGTTGCTTCTAATATGTGAGGTGGTTTAGCACTCATTATGTCCTTTGTACTTTCAACATCAGTGAAATCGTAATTATCGTACCAAGTGTCACCACCGACTAAACCGATATTCCAAGTGTACGGTGTGGTAAGCGCAACATCATATGATACATTAGATGCTTCTTGTCCGTTGACTCTTGGACTTGCTTCGGGGCTGTTATACATTGGGTACGAACTTGGTAGATGACCCAATACACTCATACACGAGGCTGATGAGCCATACGGGGTAAAACCCATTTTAGGATGCCAAGCACCTTTTCCAGCACCATATCCTTCTGTACCTACCTTGAGGGAGTTGAGGTAAGAATAACGCTCTCCCGCCCATCCTACAGCCCCTACAGGGCGTGTACGGTCAATAGCATCTACTAAACCACCAAAGTGAACTTGAGTCATGTGGTTACGAGATGATTCATTTTCGTTGTTGAAACGGTGTACGCCCGC
>Ga0098046_1000291_pt1 | contig 18852 bp, 34 predicted proteins | sample 11BtaG_FD_77067 | JGI IMG/M metagenome (GOLD analysis project Ga0098046, IMG submission 77067) | Marine viral communities from the Subarctic Pacific Ocean - 11B_ETSP_OMZ_AT15265_CsCl metaG | ecosystem: Environmental > Aquatic > Marine > Oceanic | place: Pacific Ocean | collected 2015-01-16
ACCTTTCTTGAAAACTGTTCGTTCGTAATCAGGTTGTTAATTATAGTTTGTTCAATCGTTTGATTCATTAAAATGCCCGTCTTGCTCCTTGAAATATTCGTCGAGTTCTTCAACTAATACGTCACCTAAAACATTTTTGAATTCAGGTGTTTCTAACATACCTTTCTCATAACCATTGTCGTCAATGACAGTATAATCAAATGATAGTCTCGCTTGACCTTCTTCTTCATTGATAGTTATCTTACCATAATGAAAGACGACACCGCTATACGTTCCTTGATGTAGAACAATATAATTTTGATCGTCATCTTTTCTTTTTACATAACGATATTCTTGTTTCAATCTCTCCACCCTTGTCCTTTTAATAAATGTTGCGTTCGGTGTTTTAGAATTTCGTAAACAAGTCCTAGTAACGAAGTCGATGTATAAGCACCTTTCTCAGAATAAAAAACCCACCTATCATACTTACTCATCCGTTACCTCTTCATTATCTTCTTCAACATATTCATTGCCATATAGAAATTCTTTCTTAGCACATTCTTGTAGAACTTCCATTACTTCTTTTGTAAAATATGTTTCTGGATTCGTGTTGATAGTTTTACCAAAAACTTTTTCACCGGTCGGTAACTCATATCTTGTAGATACTTTTTTGAATACGCTGTATTTTTCTGCAAGGTCAAGCAAACCATAATACTTATCAAGACCTCTGCTATATGACAAGCGAACATCAACCATTTTGTTTTCCATAGTCAATCTTGACTTATAGTTTTTACAGTGAATGATATTACCAACAACCTCTGTGCCATCCTTTTCTTTTTTCTTTGAAAGAAATATAATTGACGATGCTGAATATTTCAAACCAGTACCACCTGACATTTCTTTTGTTGGAAACATTGAACCCATAGAATCATAGGTATGATTTGTGATAACCAGCGGAACGCCTGCTTTACCAAGTTTCAATGTCAATACACGAAAAGTTGCTTTGATTAGTTGTGCTCTTGTCATGTCTCTTGTTTCTTTACCATCAGCAGTATCTTCAATTTCTTTTGTTGTCGATAACATACCAAGTGAATCAAGAACCATCATCATAGGTTTCTTTTCTTTGTTCTCAATATAGTTGTCAAGAACTTTTAGAGTTTGTGTTCTAAATTCTTGAACAGTGGTTACTGGTAAAACAACCATGCGCCTTGAATCAATACCACGACTCTCAATCATCTGTTTTGTGATAGCAGACTCAGACTCAAAATATAAAACACCAGCATCTGGATTTGAATCTAAAAAGTTCTTGACCATTCCCAAAACAAAATACGTTTTTCCAGTTGCAGACTCACCTGCCAGAGCAGTAATTTTGTTAGCAGGTAATCCACCATACAAAGAACCAGATAACAAAGCATTAAAAATGTAAGAACCCGTATCAATAAAATTGTCTACATCACCTGCCTCTACACCTTCTGAAACCAACGCCGCATATTCATTGCCGGTTTGTTTAATCACATCTTTTAGAAAATCCATTCCTACTCCTTTTTATTCTCAGAAATATTTTTATCGAAACCATCTGGATAACGATTTGTCAATTTACCAATGTTCCTTTGTAAAACTTCTTCAAGTGAAACATCCAATGACATACAACAAACAGCAACATACCACATCACGTCACCGAGTTCTTTGATAAGTTTGTCACGATTTTCTTCGTTGTATTCTTTACCTTGAAAGTAAATCTTTTTTGCAATGTCACCGAACTCACCTGCTTCCGAATTCAAACCAATCGTGCCTGTTAGCAATCTTGGAACATCCACACCTTTGTAAGATAGTTCTTTGATTCTTGTTTCAAACGTGCCATAATTTTTCGACGCATCACTTGTAACCGAGTCAACGAACTCCAAATATTCTTCTGTAATCTTTTTCATATTCTAATTATACCTCTATATTCAAAAAAAGTAAAGTGTTATTTTAGGAAAAGAAATCATCCAGTGTCGCACGACCTGAAATATCCCAGTCAATCTTTTCAGTGATAAACTGTAAAGGATCAAGAAAAGATTTCTGAAATTGAACATCGTAATTTATGTATTGCTTCACATCAAATTCTTTTGGGAACTTTGTTATGAATGAAATGATCGGTGTTTGCAATGGATTCGGTGTTCTAAGTTCAACATACTTTATCTTGTCACCTTCTTGAATCAAAGGATACTTGTTTGTAAGTTTGTTTTTGATCATATGATGATTATACATCAAAGCACCTTTGACATGCATCGGCGCACCTTTTCGATAAACTTCATTGACCATAGGATTCTTTTGATTTTCTTTGCGAGTGTCATCTGACCACTTATCTAAACCATTGACTGATCTTGGAAAAGATATACCTTCAATCGGAAGGTTGTTGAATTCATTTCTAAAATCTTCAACGAATTCTTTTAGAACTTTCTCGTCACCTGCCATGATAAGTTTCAATGCTTCTTTGATTTTTACACGACAAGCAGAAGGTGTTGAAGACTTGACTGCTTCAATACCCATAATTTTTAGAGTTGGTTCTTTGTATCGAACACCTTCAACGTCCCATGCATTTAGAATGTATCGTTTCTTTGCAGTCCAGATACCTTTGTCTGCAATCACTTCTCGCTTCATCTGCATTTTTTGATCATAAGCATTCATGTAATCTGCAAGTTCTTGATAAGACTTATCAATGAATGGTTCGATCTTTTCTTTTGCAATCTTGTCAAGAAAGTTTACAATCTTGATAGTGTCGTCTTGATTTTTGAAAACGCTGTCAACCAACTCATCGAATCGAATGTAAATTGAGTCTGTATCTGAAGCAATCACGTAATCGACGCTATCAGTTTTCAAAACAGAATTCAGATAACCATTGACTTTGTTTTCGATCCAACGAATCGACAACTGACCAGAAGTTGTAATTGCTTCTGCAATACGTAAATCATAAAAACGAAAATACTGATTACCGATAGCACCATAAGCAGAGTTCAGTGAAATCTTTTTCGCCATCTGAATATTATCGTATCTCGAAATATCTTTTAGAAACTTTGGGTTCTTTGTGTCTTCATAGTTTTGTTTTGCTTCGAGCATTTTCTTTTTGTATATCACACGATCATTGTACAACTCTTGCATAATTTCAGGTAAGAAACCCTGAAAGTTTTTGTTGTAGAAAGTTCCATTCGGTGCAACCGTCAAATTCATTTTTTGAAGTTCATCAGTAATTTGAATCTCACCTTTAAGGAATTTATCAACTGATAGATTTTTATCATGATTATTCAAAAGAGTTTCTGTCGATAAATTGTATTGCATAATCAAATGTGGATACAGTGAATTCAAATCAAAACTCATAACCCATTTGTGATAACCAACTTGCGGTTCTTTTACATACGCACCTTCATATGCTTCTGTCTTTTCACTTGAATGCATTTTTTGTGGTATGATAATTTTCTTTTTCAACAAATAATTATAGATTAGAATATCCCAGTATTTTACAGAAGTCATTGAATCTTGATAATTGACTTTCGCTTCATACGCCATAGTCAAAGCAAGTTCAATCAGTTTCATCTTGTCTTCAAGTTTATCTACGATTTCAACGTCCTGAATGTTATAATCAATAAACGATTGATAATCATTTGTATACCATTCACGGAAAGTCTCGTACGGATTGTCATCTTTTCTTTCACCAAGTTCAACAAACGCAATGTGATCTAACTTGTAAGACTCTTGATTTGTGTAAGTAAATTTTCTGTATAGATCCAGAAAGTCAAGATTTGTAACGCCGAAAATATCAAAGAGAGTATAATTCTTGCCCATTCTAAACAACTTTTTAGATTTTACAATTCCCCACGGAGAAAGTTTATTGAGTTGTTTTTCATCAAGGACTCTCAGTATACGATTACAAATATAAGGTATATCGAAGAACTCGCTGTTCCAACCAGTCACGATGTCTGGATGAAATTGTTGCCAGAAAGATATGAACTGTTCAAGTAAATCTTTTTCATCTTTACAATGAAGGTATAACACATTGTCTTGTTTAGTTTCATAATCATATAAACCAAAAACTACAATCTGTTTACTTTGATGATTCTTTACGGTGATTGAAAGCATTTCCTCAGTTGCGTTTTGCGGATCGGGAAACCCATTCTCACAAGCAACCTCAATATCAATTGTAAAGATTAAAATTTCGGATGGATCAAATTCAATCTGTTCGCTGTAATTTTCAGATATCCATGCGTAAGCATAGTTTGTCAAACCATAAACTAAATGCTTTTGTTTAGTTTCTGCATAAGTGTCAACGAAATCTGAGGCATCTGCCATTGTTTCGAACTTACGAGGAACCAATGGTTTTCCCTGAAGAGTTTTGAACTCACTTTTATCATTCGCCGATTGCGAAATAAACAAAGTTGGTTGATACTTCAATCGACGCTTTTGCCGTTGACCATCAATCACTTCACGAATCAGTAGGTTACTACCATACCTAATAACACTTGTATAGAAACTCATTATAATAATTATATCACGTAATAGAAAAAAAGTAAAGTTGTTTTATGTCAAAGGTATTCTGTCAGAATATGAACTGTTCAATGTTGACAGCATATCTTTTGCGTGACTCATTTTTTGCAACTCTGAATCAACCGCTGCAACGATGTCTGGATGTTCACCGATGCCAACTGAATTGTTTAGATAAACATTTATGTTTGCTTTTGCCGAAGCAATATCTGCTTCATATTTTAATCTTAATGCTTGTAATATTTGTGTGTTCATAATATACCTCTATTATAAAATGCCTCATTGCGAGGCATTATCATTATTTTTTTTGCTTCCAATATCATATTTGGTTCTTAGTTCCCATTCACTTTTTTCTCTGTGAGAAATAATTTTGATTTGATTAATTGGTACAGTTTGCTTTTCGCTTTTATCTAAGATAGTAAGCAATCCCCAATCCTGTAAAAGTTCAGCAATTTTATTCCTTCTTGGAATATCATTCTCTGAAAAATTAACAGGTTTGCCATCTAATAAAAACAATTCTTTGAAATGAACGATGAAGTATTTACCTTGCTTATGCAAAATATGACAGGATTGGTATAGGACTTTTTCTTTTCTTGAAGAAACACCAATGCGAGAAAGTGTTTCACGAACCTTTAGAAAATCATCTGGTTCTTGAAGTGTTACCTCAAGCATCCCCTCCATTTTTTCGTCTGTCATTACTCTTCCCACCTTTATAAAGTTTTTGTTTTATGTAGGATAGTTGATCTTGATTTAGAATTGACAGTGCGGATAACGCTTTTTCATTACTATACCCATAATATTCTTTTACCAAGTCTAAGTTTTTATCCTTATCTTTTTTCATCCACGGACTATATCTCTTCCGTGATCTAAGAATATTTATAAAAAAGTCATATTGCATTTTGTTATCAATGTGACTTCGAATATTCATCTCATTGACGAACATAATTGTATCGGTGAAAGGTGACAAACATTTATTTACAATAAACGCCGGATATTTCTTTTCCCACATCTCATCGTCACCTTCCATCAAGTTTTCTTTTGTTGAATTGATTGAATTCAAATAATCTTTTAGATCATAACTCATAATACACCTTTTATAAACCAGTTGTATATTCCAACGATATCTACAATACCAAACAGAACATTATGAACGAACAATGGTCTGTCATTGATAATGTAAGATATCGAACCCATAATTATGTGACCAGTGAAAAACAAAAAGAAAGCGTATCTACTAAATTCTAAGTTCAAAGAAAATAAGATGGCACCACCTAACATAAAGTAGGTGTATGACCATCTCCATTGTGAATTTAGTAAATCCTTTTCTTTCATTTGAATTTTACCTGACCCATAATTTCTGTCAAACAAGCAAGCATGTTGATTTCTTGATCAGCAACGAACGCAGACTTATATTGATAATCTGCAATCGCAAGAATCATATATGGCACTGTGTTTGGTTGTAACTGAACATACAACTCATCATAGATTTTACGAAAGATTCTTGTTGGATCATTGTCAAGATTTTTCACAACCCACTTGCGAATACTACCGAAATCACTTTCTCTAAGAAACGAAACGAGTTCTTTCATAGACTCGTCGCTGATTATGGATAGTAAACCAGTATCAATTGAACCGGATGCAGAATATCTTTGCAACTCATTCAAAACTCTTCGCCAATCTGGAAAGAATTTCTCAATCAGTTTTGCTACAACTTTTGGATCGTTTTGTACATTCTCTTCTTTCAAAATGTTTAGAACTCTTTTGAAAAATGTACCGGCGAGTTTTTGTTTATCTTCTTTTGATATACGAAACTCGATTGTAGAAAATCTGCTATGCAATGGTTCAATGATTCTGTTCTTGAAATTGCAAGTTAATATGAAACCGCAATTCTTATGAAACTCCTCAATGAAACCACGCATAGCAGGTTGTGTTGATTGTGGGTTTAGATAATCTGCTTCGTCAATGATGACAAACTTTCGATTGCCATCCATTGATACCGTTGAAGCAAAGTTTTTGATCTTGTGTCTAAGCGTGTCAATACCAGACTCTTCTGAACCATTGATCATCATATAGGTGCAACCGATTTGATTCAGCATTGCTTTCGCAACGGTTGTTTTACCTATACCGGGACCACCCGATAGCAGAAGGTTTGGTATTTGCTTGTCATCAACAAATTGTTGAAAGGTAGATTTTATACTGTCAGGTAAAATACAATCCTCTATTGTTTGCGGTCGATATCTCTCGACCCAAAGGAATGTGTCATTCACCTTACACCTCCAATGCTATGAAGTATACCAAATCTTTTGATTTGTGCGTAAACCTACTGATACCCTTTGCCGATACTTCAACTGTATAGTCACCTGATAGAAGTTTTAGATTTTCAACTCTGAATGTGTAAGAACCTTCACTCAAAGATGTTTGACAATCTAAATCAACAGAATAAACATTTGAAGTGTCATTCTTTCTGTCCGTTACTTGAAGTTTGCAATTAGTGTTAGATTCAATTGTCAAAACTAAATCTGGAACACCTAATACTGCCGCCGCTTTTTGTAGCGAACCGAAAGTATCTTGCGTCAATTCAAATGTCAGTTCAGCATCTGGCATCTTGATGTCTGTTTTTGGTGTAGTGATCATAGACGAATCAGAATACATATATCTCAAATTATTCTGGTCGTTTTTGATAACCACATCCAAGTCACCGAAAGAAAGTTCTGGATCTTCGAACAATGACAGCGCAGATAAGAATTCATTCAAATCATAAATCGCAAAGTCTTTGTCAAAAGATTCATTCACCTTTGTAGTTGCTACAATGTTTTTCATTGCTGACATTGTTGCAATACCATTACCAGTCTTTACCAAAAGATTCTGGTTAATATTAGCGAAGTTTTTTAGAACTTCCCTTGTCTCATTACTAAGTTTCATCAATTTTTGTCCTCCAAATATATTTCATTATAAAATAGTAATACGCTGTAATGCAGAATCTTATAAAGATCGTCTATGTTTCTGCCATTCTTTTTTCCATACCTTTGCAAATATTTCATCAAGTTACCAATACAAAAACCTCTACCGTGTTTTGTATCCATGATAACATCTATTGCTTGTATTTTAGTTTTGGAATAATGTTGGTCGTATGTCGAATCAATATATTCTTTGAGTGACTTTAGTATTTTGTCTTCGTTGTGTTTGTATTCAATTTCTTTCATAATATAAAAACTTAGCACCCAGTAAGAATCGAACTTACTTCTCCGGATTACAAGTCCGGTGCATCACCAATTATGCTTTAGGTGCAATTATTGTCCCTTTTTTAAGAAGAAAGGGACTATAAAACTTCAAACCCGATTAACCAATATCAATTGATCTAGGTTTCTTGTGTTCTGGTATTTCATGCTTTAGGTGCACACTGAGAATACCATCTTTGTGATCCGCATTTTCAACAATCACTTCAGGGTTGATCGTGTATTGTTTTTGAAAATCACGGTATGCGATTTTTTTGTGGATATACGCCACATCGTCTTTCTTTTCTTTCTCACCACGAATAGTAAGAACATTATCTGCAACATCAATGGACAGTTCTTCTTTTGCAAAACCTGCCACAGCAATATCAATTCGATAATTTTCTTCATCAACTTTGATTATATCCGCTGGTGGATAATTAGGTTGACTTACTGATCTTGACCCTACATTGTACAGGTTATTGAGTAGCGAATCGTATCCTACGAAAAAACTATCAAAGTAATCTGAAAGTCTTCCTAAATCGGAAATGTATGTTGTTGTGTTTGTCATATGTTTGCCTCCTCAGACAGCAATTTAAATTTTAGAACCCTTACGGCGTTCTCTTTATTATTTATAGTATAACTCATAATCATAAAAAAGTAAACCATTTTTTTTTATTTTTTATTAGGAAAGTGTGGGATTCGAACCCACGGATCCCGTGAAGGATCAACAGATTTCAAGTCTGTCGCATTCGACCACTCTGCCAACTTTCCGATTCGGTCTGGACGGGACTTGAACCCGCAACTTCCTGCGTGACAGGCAGGTGCTCTAACCAAATTGAACTACCAAACCAGTTCTCCGTGGGCAGGACTCGAACCTGCGACACATGGATTAACAGTCCACCGTTCTACCGACTGAACTACCACGGATTGCTTTTAACTATTTTTATAGTATAACTTATAATCACAAAAAAGTAAATCACTTTTTTTAGATTTTGAATAAAAAAGTTGTGTTCTTCTATTTGAAGAATCGTATGAAATTGGATCTTGCAATTCAGTTATTGTTTGATGAACTACTGGATACCTTTTTGTGATTGAATTATATTTTGATTTATAATCCATTATTCATCACCAAACAAATCTAACTTATCAAGTTCATCTTCTTCACGATCCCAGTTCCAATTCCAGTCTGACTCATTCGAACCTCTTTGTTCTTGTAAGATATTTTCCAACGCCGTAACTACTTTGTCATCGTCAAATTCATAACCCATAACTTTCAACACAACGCAAAATTTCTCCATGAGTTCAACCCAACTAATAGTGTCTTCTTTAATTTCTGTTTTGAAATTGTTCAGACCATAAGGTTCATAATCATCATTATTATTTTCCCATTCTATTTTAAGCATTTTTCACCTCTGCATATTCATACCATTGTTGGCAAACAATTCTACCATCAGTTTTAAATTCTTTTTCAGAATAACCATTTGCAATTAACCAATCATGTATGAATTCATATTTGTCCCACCATTCTTCATCTAAGATTTTTGGAAAACCATATTGTTCTCCGTTTGGTGGTAATATCATTGTAACTACTTTTTTCATTTGCGCTTTTTCTTTTGGAGTTCTGTTGGTCGCAATGATCTTTGAACATACGCCTTCAAAACAAACTCATCAACTATTTCTTGAAACTTTTCATCCTTATCATATATTTTAATGAACTTATAAAATACTTGATTTCTTTGATCATCTGATAACAAAATATCACCTCTTGCCATGACATTTATTCATGTATCTAACAACGCTTTCTTTGTTTATGACCATGAACTCTTTACCATTAATACAATACACACACGCACTCTCATTGCAAAAGTGCGGACTTAATGAACCTGAATGCTCACCGTAATTGATCGGTAAAGTTTTGAATAAAAATATTATTGTGCCAACCAGAAAACCGAATAGCACTGCGATTGTAAGATATAATCTAAATTCAATTCTTTCTATTTCATCTCGAAAAAACATCAATTACATTACCATTCTAATTTCGTTTTTTCTTTTCCAACTCAGATGCAATCCATTTTTTACCAACTGGATTCTTGACTGGTTTTCTAATCAATCCTATTACTTGTCGATACAACTTTTTAAATATATCTTCACCAGCATCATTGTTATCGACAAGGATGAAATTGCTTCTACCAAAATAATTTTGAAACTTACCAATGTTTGTTTGAACTGCATTCCACATCTTTTCAACCTCTTTTGGGTCAAGCGATCTTGCACGTTCCATATTTCTTTTTTGAGCAACATCCAAAGATGTGTTTACAAAAAGCATGAAAGTATCATAACCAAGATCCCTCAATTGATCAGATGACTTTTTTATTTTGTTAAAATCTTTACCTGTTCCATCAATCAAAAGACCAAGACGACCATCCATATAATTTTGTTTCATACTCTTTGTTATTTCTTTTGCCTTTTGACGAACCTCTTGCCCCTTTGGACTAAAAATATTTTTAGGATTCATTGCCATACCAGCATCTTTTAACATTTTTTCAAATTGATCATCAGAATTTATAACCTTCAAACCTTCTGGATTTACAAGTTCTTTACCTTTTCCACGACCAACACCTGCTTGTTTTGCCATGAATGACTTACCAGAACCGGGACCACCTGCTGTAAAAAATGCTTTGAGTATTCCCGGATCGTAAACACCTTCTATAAGTTTTTGATTTTGTTCTTCTATAAAATCGATTAGACCTTTCATAATCCTATACCTTTTAATTTTTTGATTGTTTCATTTGCTGATTTATGATGAATTGCCGTACCACCACGTGCATCAAATTCTTTAATGTTTCTCATATCATCATCAATTAGTATGGCATTCTTTTTTGCATAATCTTGTTTTTGTATTCTAAGAACTGTATGAATTTTATTTTTGGGAAAGTTGAAAACCCTTTTCATCCAATTAATTTTGTCGCTTGATGCTGCCTTTGATATCTCACCTCTTTTTGCAGATGGGTATGCAGTCAAAATACGAACATCATATTTTGAAATATAAGACCACAACTTTTTTGCATCTGGCATTGGATCAAGAAGTTCATATGTGTTTGATGGTAGTTTATCCCATTGTTTATCTGAAAATTTACCACCACTTTTCTTGTTAGCAAACTTTACAAAGTCTGCAATCACACCATCCATGTCACAATAAATTATGACAGTTTCTTTTTTTATTTCTTCAAACATTTCTTTGAATGATTTCACTTATGTTATTTATAATCTATTGTAAATGAATGCTTCCATCGCAAGATCCATTTGTCTACCGTATGCTTCCTTTTCCCACGGTGACTTTGTTAGATCATACTTACCTTCTTCAGAAGCAAGCACTTTCTTAGTCCATTCAGTTCCTCTCCAAAAATAACGCCAATCATTTTTACTGGCATCATATTTTTCTTTGAGTTCCCCTTTTACATACTGCTTGCAATGAATCATTTCATGACAAACTGTTCGAACCATTTCCATCAAAGTGTTTGTCTTTTCTAATTGAATAAGAATTTCTTTCTTCTTTGTATCATGATTCATAGAACAAATACCATAGTAGTCTTTCTTAGTCAAGTCTTTCAATACGACAACCAGACTGAACTTTCGCTTTTTTAGGTTCAACCTCTCAGCGCAGAATTCAACCGTCTTGATTATTACATCTTTTTGATACTTGTTAGCACCTTTTATTTCAATTATCTTCATCATACCTCAAAATTTTTGTAATCATGTCAATTTTCCATTTAGATAAAAATCTTTTTTCTGACACAACTTCAATCAACTGTTCTATATCCCTTTCTTTTAAATAGTTCAAATCTTGCAATATACCTTGTAACGCTTCGTTGCTTTCTTTCTCATCAATCATTTGTAACCTTCTTTACTTTGTGAATTATCATATTCTTAGAATTTAAGAAAAAATTAATTAGTTCATCATCACTGTTGAAGTGTGCATTCAAATCCATTGTAGGAAAATCAAAACTATTATATTTCACTTTGTATCTACTCATTATTATTTACCTTTTCATTTATCCATATCATTTCATATAAAATAATATTTTTATGTAATTCCCTAAACAATTCTGGTAAAGAATCATCTGTTGCGAGTTTCAAATGATGGTCGATTAGTTCTCTGCTGTAATCGTCCATATAATCAAACGCCGTTGAATAAAAATGTATATCTTTGTTTATCATAAAAACGATAATGCAATTATAATTAATGTATGCATAACAATAATCAATATGAACATATGTTCAACATCATCCCAACCATCATTATTCATTTTTTATTTTTCATTCCCTTGTTTTTTATTCTTCTCAATTCTGTTGCAACATCTTTATTACCAACAAAACCTTGCAACTCTTCTATTTCTGTCCTAATTAATCCAACTTCATGTCTTAAATTTTTATATTCTTCTGATTCTGGATCCATATCCATGTTTAGCATTTTCACTGCCAACATTGATTTTTTTCTTTTCAATTTTTCTATTTTGTGTTTACTCATATTATCCTAAGAGATTCCTGTATATTCCATCTAACTTTGTAAACTTGTCAAGATACACATCCCATTCTTCTTTCGTGTCAATATCAAAACTATCTTGAATCAAATCATGAACTGAAGTAAGCAAAATCTGTTCATGATAATTTTTTGCTTCTTCAAATTCACGTTCAAATGTTTCATCTATCAGTTTCTTCAAAACCTTCGATGGGATCTTGTCTCTTGCATCTCCAAAAAACATCAATATTCTCTTTTATAACATTCAACCTTTTTTCTTTCTACAATACAGACTTGTTCATCATCCTCAGATACTATGAGGTACATTTCAAAGTCTATATCTAAAATTGTTTCGATTTTATCTTCTTGTCTTTTGTCTTCCTTTATGGAATTGCCTATAACATATAGACCAAAACACAAAATGGAAACCAAAATAAAAATAAGTTTATTTCGAGTCATTGTCATTCACCTCTTCATCATTTTGATTTCTTGGTTGTTTCACAGAAACAACACCGAGTGCCTTTAGTAAAGCAACACTATCATTGATTGTTCTGCTAGAATCTGGTTCTTCTTTTCCCCATTTACCTGTATCAACAGTAAACTGTGAAATCAAGAATCTGAATACCAGCGCATGACCTAATGTTATGTTTCCTTCTATAAAAGTTAGAACCTTTGCTTCAATCAAATAGTTCACACATATTTGTATAAACCACGCTTGCACAAAAAGCGCAAGCAATGTTGCAAGGATTCCTATTAATAATGTTTGTGTTTTCATTTTTCACCTCTCATTTTATCATATTCAAAAAACTGTTTGTATGTAAAGTAATTGCGGCAATCAAAATATAAACAACGATTACCCATATTTTTATATTACTTGCTGATTCTAAATGTTTCTTTATAATCTTATCACCTTCATACTTGTGACGGATAGGTATTCTTCGGATTGGTCCGACAAACTTTGGTGGATTTAGATACCTATCTATGTTTCTGTATAACCTTCGTATTTCTTTCATCATGTAAATTATTAACCTCTTTGTAATCATAGTAAGTTTGCACAAGACCAATAGTCGCTGTGAAAACATAATACAATATAAACGCCGCAAAGTAAATCATATTTTTATAAGTGCAAAAAAACCACACAGACACCGAGTGGTGTGGTGAAAAGGAGAATTTTCAATGAAAGTGTAGAAAAATTCTCGGTGTCTGTGGGATGTGTATCTATTGCTTTACGGTTGAAAGTCCCCTGTTCAATTCTCCAGATAGTTGTAACAATTCAACTCTACTGTAATTGTTATCATATTCAGGAAAAACAATTATCTTGTTTTTGAGTATATGAGCAATATATTCTCCATTCAGAAAAATTTTATCACCAACGGTCGCAACCTGATCATTATAACGCTTCATTGCTATATTATTGTGTTTAGAATTCGATTTTCTATTCTTCTTCAATTTCATAATCATCCTCATCATCATCTTCTAAATCCGAAACCAAAAAGTATGGTGGATTCTTCTCATCCCAATATGGATTTTTCAATTCTGGTGTCACAAGATGACCAGAAACATCTGCCCTACATAGAAAATAATCATCATTGTCAATATAGTCAATGTTACCATTTACAAGATCAACTGCGTGATCGTTTGGAACATTGATATACGGTATACTATCAAAAGATATATCACCATCGACAATATAATCAATCACAATAGGCATCCATTCATTACCAAACTCTTCAGAATAATTATCTTTTACATAAAGAATCAAATTACTTTTAAGTAAGACATCAGCACCTTCATCTCTGAGTCTATGCAAGACATCGACCATTTCTGATCTTTGCTGAAATAAGTCATCAAAGGCACTTTCCAATTCATCATAATCATTTTGTAATTTTTCTAAATGTAACTTTAGAGCATCACGCTCAGTCTCAAGATCGAAGATAACATTTTCATATGTCTCTTCTATTTGTTCAATTGTTTGTTCACTTTTCATAATTTTTTTAATTTTCTTTTTTTTCTCCACATATTTATTTATAGTCAGGTGTTATTCACCTGACTCCTGAGAATACTGTTGAACATTTTCGTCAACCTTGGTGTAAAGGTCGATGAATGCTTCATTCACTTCTGGTTCAAACCTTGAAGTTGTGTATTCGATTGCCTTCATACGGTTACCGAAAATATTGTAAGCAGTCACGATGTGAACCAGACGACGAGTTGTTATCACATTGTCAATGGAACCTTCGTCAAAAGACTTACGAATAGCGGCAGACCAGACAGCAAGTTTCTCAATGAACTCTTTGTCATCGCAGTGGTGAGCGAGAATCTTTTTCTCGACGCTCTCACTTGCATACTGAGTATCAAACATAATTGGAAACCTTTCGAGAAATGCTTCATTTAGAATGTTAGTACCGATGTAACGACCGTCTTCTGAACCACGTCCCTTTGTGTTAGCAGTAGCAATCACGGTGAATCCCTTCGCTGGTTTGACAAACTCATTGATCTTTTTGAGTAACACACCGTTACCTTCTAAGATTGGTTGTAGACACATAATCTTGTTAGACGCAAGGTCAACTTCGTCAAGTAGCACAACGCCACCTCGACGCATCGCAGTTACAACTGGACCATCATTCCAAACAGTCTCACCATTGATCAAACGGAAACCACCGATCAAATCGTCTTCGTCAGTTTCAACTGTGATATTGACACGGAACAATTCACGTTTTGTTTCGGCACATGCTTGTTGAACCGATACAGTTTTACCATTACCAGAATGACCAACGATGTACATTGGATAGAATTGATTTGCAGCAATCACTTTTTTCATGTCTGAATAATGACCGTTCGCAACAAACCCATCAATCTTAGCAGGTACAAAGTTGTCAGTTACAGCAGATGAACGATTGACCGATCTAGTTGTAATGAACTCAGTCTCGGTGCTTTTTACCATAGCGGCAATTGCTTCTGATTTCTTAGCAACTGGTTTCTTAGCAACTGGTTTCTTAGCAACTGGTTTCTTAGCAACTGATTTCAAAACCTGAGATAGTTTAGCATCTAGTTTTTGACCTTTTGGAATGGTATAGATTCTTGTCTTACCAATTTTACCACTACCAAACATACGTTTTCTTGATGCAAGACTTACCCACATCTTACGAGAAACCTGAGTTTCTTCTTTTGACCTATTACTAGGATCGTTGTAAAACTCATCCCACATTTTTGATTTGAAAACTGAACCACCTACGTAGTTCGAAAACTTTTTCAAATACCCTTTTGCAATTTTCACTTCATTCATAATTAATCTCCTTAACCTTATATTATTTTATAACACATATTTGACTGAAAGTCAAGCACTTTTTTTACGAAAACACACTTTTTTTTAACTTTTTTTATACTATACAAAAAAGAACTATCACCCATTATAGAGTGATAGTATCAATGTAACTATTCGCAAGCATCTTTTTACGATTGGACTCAATGTTCATTGAATTCAAAACTTTACCAAGAGAACTCTTGGTGACTTTTTTTGAAGTATCAAGTTCAACATCAAGTTCTTTGTCTTTGATACCAAACACAAGAATCTCTTTGTCGTACATGGTGCGAGACAAAATAAGATCATCTTCAATCATAATACATCGAAACTTTTTTTCGTTTTGAGTCAAGTCTCTTGTCAAGTTTAAAAGGTTTGTAACTCCTTTTTGAAAAGATCCTGTGGTATAACTTTTGTGAACCCAATTGATTTTTATACAATTGATCCAGTCAATGTCAAACAAGACTTTCAAAAACTCATCTTGAGTGTGTCCTTCGAATCGACGGTTATCAATCTTGTAAGTTTTACCATCAATTTTTAGATTGATCTTGTTTGTCTTCTCCCAACTACAACCGGATACAACATCTTCAGAATAAAAACCGCCGTTTTCATTTATAGTATTCTTTTTTGCTCTTACAGGTCCAGTATTCGAACCATCAGTCAAAGTAACTAATGTAACTTTCTCTGCATTTGATTTTTGTTTGAAATCAAAGATTTGCCCTCTTAGAAAACATAAAGAATCATTCAATGGAGTACCACCAAATTCAAACAATGACAAAATATTCATCATAAATTTTGCACTGGTATTATTTGGTTTTAGTTCGTAAAATCTCGCATATGAACCGAAATAAAATTGACCTAAATCACGTTTATTACCATAGCAATATCGGTTAACCGATGACAACAAACCACCAATCATAAAGTTTGAAAGTTTTTTATGATCATTTGATTTGTCTTCGGAAGATAACCATTCAAGAATCAAAGTGCCGTCACGACTAGAATCACTAATCAAATTTTTGTTTAACAAACCTTTGTTAGTATAATAGTTCTTTAATTCTTCATCAGTTGGTCGTGGGTTACTGTAACGAGTGCTGGAATAAAAAGAATAGACTTTGTAAGGCATCTGAACTCTTCTACAAAATTCAACCAATATCAATAACTGTTCCAATAAGTCTACGTAAGAATTGTTACACATTGAACCAGACTGGTCAAGTAAAAATACCATACCATAGTTGTCACCATCAAAGTTGTTAACCACTTTCTTGAAAAGGTCTTCATTATACTTGTAACCATGAAGTTTAGACATATTCAAAACACCAGTTTTAGACTCGGTGTTTCGATAGTAGTTTGAAGCACTTTTCTTTCTCATGAAACCCTGAACCATAGTATTGATTGCAGAATTGTTTTCTTTGAGAAACCGATTGTAGAATTTTAGATTCGAACCTTTAAACCACTCTAGTGCAATTTGGTCTTGTTTAATCCATTCGATACCCATATCATTGACATCTTCAGTTGAAAGTTTGGTATACTCTGAATAAGCATTTTTGTAGTAATCTTTCAATCGAAGGTGTTTAATATTTGGATTGTCATTTTCGAAAACACTTTGATTATATTCAACATTGTAAATGTTTAGGTCTGAACCATCTGAAGAAAATTGATCCATTGATCTTTCTTGGTTTTCATAAGTCTCACAAACGACTTCTTCACCATACTCATCACTTGGTTCAACTTCTTCAATATAACTTTCGGACTCTTCACCACTGCCATCATCTTCTTCAGTCGAGAATTGATCTTCATAAGACTCTTGGTCTTCTTCGCTATCATCACCGTCACCATCTTGAGTTATTGAATCTTGTTCGTCATCGGAAGACTGTTCATTTTCATCATTATCATCACTGGAAATTTCATAATCATCAACTTGCTCTTCTTGTTTTTGCTCTTGTTCTTCTTTGCAATAGTCATAGATTTCTTTTGTGATATCTAAAATCTCTTCAAAGGTATCGCAAGTTTGCAAACGATCAACAAAACCTTGTTCGATATCATTGAACTCAATTTTGATTTGATCATGCATTGAGTTCAACTTAGTATGAAGATTCAAACGATCAATGAAAAGACGATCACCAACTGGTCTGTCACCAAGACCAAAGAAGTCATCGGCAAACAAAGTACCATACGCACGTGAAAACACGGCACGTAAACCCGGATACTTTTTGATGATCAATCTTTCGATACGAGAATCTTCGGTGACATTTAGAAAAGAACGAAAACCAACAGGATATTCGCCGTTACCATGATAACCTTCAAGTGGTGTATTCAATGCGTGACTGACTTCGTGTGCAAGAAACAAGTCATAAACCGATGCGGTCATATTATTCCACATCGGAATACAAACTCGTCTTGCTTGCAAATCAATGTAGGCAGTTTTAGCATTTGAATCATGAACCAAATCTAAGTCTTCACCGGCAAGTATTTTTGCAAGGACAGACTTTGAATCATGATAGTCAAGCAACTGTTCTGTTGTTAGTTTTTGTTCTTCTTTTCGAATCTTTAGCATGTTATCACCTTTTCTCATATACTTTTATAACACATATTAGACCTAAAGTCAAGCACTTTTTTTACGAAAACGCACTTTTTTTTCGTTTTTTTACCCATTGTATCGACCTTTAAAAAGACAGTTTTGTATCTTTTCATGACCTATGAAGACTGTAGATATACCCTTTGAAGACAATCGACGTTCAAACTCTACAGAGATCCAATCAATTGTTGATTGATTCGTTTTTTTTTCCGAAATGACTAATAGTTTCTTCATACACTTCGTCGAAAGTTTCTCTAATCACCCAAAAGGTGTTGTATGTACCTATATTAGTTTCCCTTACCCATTTATCGGTTGCTTCATAATCATTTACGTTCGGTTGCTCTAAATGACAGTCGTGACAAAACAATCTATAATTTGATGGTATGTCTTCACCACCTAAAGAATACGGAATAACATGACACCTTTCAGTTGGTCTTTCCGGACCATGCTCAGGAGAGCATTCGTGACCACATCTCCAACAATGACTGTCCATCTGTGAGGCATCAACTCCATACCCAATTTCATTAATATTTCTTTGTCCCCATTCAACAATTTGACTGTGGGTTGTTTTCATACTAGGTCTTTTACTTTTACTCATATACTTTTATAGCATATATTGAATTAGAAGTCAAGCACTTTTTTTCTAAAAACGCACTTTTTTTTGAATTTCGATTGCGAGTTCATTTTTAGACAAACTCTTCACGCCAACAGTATTGTTGACAATCTCTTGGAAATCAATCTTTTCATA
>Ga0098046_1000294_pt1 | contig 18841 bp, 22 predicted proteins | sample 11BtaG_FD_77067 | JGI IMG/M metagenome (GOLD analysis project Ga0098046, IMG submission 77067) | Marine viral communities from the Subarctic Pacific Ocean - 11B_ETSP_OMZ_AT15265_CsCl metaG | ecosystem: Environmental > Aquatic > Marine > Oceanic | place: Pacific Ocean | collected 2015-01-16
AGATAATCAAAGGCTTGTAGACGAGCAGATTGAAAAAGAATTTAGAGTCTTAGAAGACTTAGCTCATATACAAAAAATTAACAAGGCAAACAAAAAAGAGAGGAAGTATGTCAATATTCAAAAAGAAAAGTGATGACGTGTTGGTGCAAACTAACAAGATGACTGGTGATGAAATAATAGAAACCTATGCAAGATTAAACCTGTATCAAAAAGCAGCTCTGCTTAGGCTCTTGGTTCGTGATGTCATCTTTAAAATAAATAGTGAAGAGGTCAGTGGATTAAACTTTACAAAAATTAATGTCGATGGCGCTATTATCGTAGCTGAAGAAGAGTAAAAAAAGATTAAATAAAGTGTTGAAAAGTGTTGCATATAAATGTTAGCTGTGTATAATAGGGGTATATTAAATAAAAGGAGTAATTAATATGAACAAAGCAAAAAAAATAGAAGCAGGACTTTACGAGTACAGGGGATATGCTATAGAAAACATGAAAGATAGGGCAGGTGCTGACTATGTATTTTGGAATATAGCAGAAATACCTGCAGGTGAAACTGCTTACCAAGCTCATGAAGCTCACGACAGCACAAATACCTTAGCAGAAGCAAAAGAGCTTATTGATATAGCATATTTTAGAGAGTGTGCATAATGGTCATCACAATAAACAAACACGACTTCATCCAAGCATTTAAGGATGCAGGTCGTGAGAACCAGTTTTCACTGGATGCACTTACGGTCTTGTTTCACCACTTAGAAGAATGGGAATCACAGATGACTGAGCCAATGGAATTGGATGTCATAGCTCTGTGTTGTGAGTATGAGGAGTATGATAGTCTTGATGAGTTCAGGGCAGACTATGGCGATGAGTATGTCAGCTTAGAGGATGTCGAGGAACGCACCTTGGTATTAAGAAAAGCTCTTGGTGATATTGATGGCGAAAAGGGATTTGTTATAGAAAAGTTTTAGCGGTCAGGATTGCATGGATTTTCAGTTTCCTGTGCAGTCATGAAAAAGGGCAGTGTGTGGTTTATCCTTCTACGCACTGCCTTTTCTTTTTAAGGCTTTAATCCCAACAGCAAAAATAGTCCGGGTAGTATCATCAGGCAAATCTTTCCACGCCGCAGCTATTAACTTATTAGGCAATTGATACATACGCTTAGGCAAATAGCTTACTGCTAGATGCAGGATGCAATCAATTCTTTGTTCACTGGTAAACCCTTGTTGTTTTAGATATTCGACTCTTTCGGCATGAGTATTATACTCGGCAGACTGTGCTGCCCAGTAAGTGTGGTCATGTTCAGGTCTATCCATAGAAGGGTTCAGAGCTTGAGCAATACAGTGAGGGGGTGTGATGGACTCAAGCTCTTCTCCCTATAACTCTGACAAAGAAATCTCAACGATTCTATTGTGCAAATTAAAAGGTGTGTAAATGCCAGTTTTCTCGCATTGTTTCATTTGGTCTATAGCCTTTTGGTTCAAGGACCTACCATATTCAATAGCTTCATCGCTTAGCTCATAGATGGCATAAGGATATGGATGCTGTTTGGATATAGCCAAGAACTGAAATCTATCAACCTCAGTCATTCCTGCAGACGCTGCTGCATCTAAATAGAAGGCTGCTTGTTGATGATAGCTAAAGGACTTTACTGCTTGCTTAAAGCCTCTAGGACTTGCGTCCCGGCATGTTTTTAAATCAATGATGACATCGTTCTGCAGCATATCAAATCTTGCTTTGCATAAGTCACCATAGTAATCAAAGACAACACTTAGCTCAGTCAAGTCTTTACCTCTTGGTCTAAAAGCATCAAGTACCTCAACTCGTGCTTGGCATGCATCATACAAGTCTTGGGTCACAATGCTTCTGTCTCCAACTGTAGCTGTGAAATCCTCGTATTCTTGTTTGCCTGCTTTGGTTCTTTTGTCTACTTTAGGTGCCACAACAAATTCATCATGGAATACATGTGGCTCTAAAAATAAACAATGTTGCAATCTACCCTCAACAAAGAAAGAAGCCTCGCTGTCAGGCTTGACTTCATGCTTCCATGTAAATGGGTCTTTCATGAATGATGTTAAGTCGTGTGAACGAATAGCATCGAGTTCATTGTATTGTGGAAAAGGCATATCGGTGTAAACACCTTCTGCAATCTTTTTTACTTCTTTTGGTTTAAATTGAATTATATTAGTCATAATAATAAAAAAGGTTGCCCGGCTTATTACGATTAGGAGTCGTATTAATATGAAAAATTAATAAACCCGGCAACCAAACTTTTAAAAGGGTAGGTCGTCCTCAGTCAACTCAGATTTTGGTGGGAACATTTCCTCTTTATCTTCATTCAATGATTCTAAAGAAGCAAAGTCACCCTTAGACCTTTCTGCGGCCTGTTTGTTATCTCTAGCTCTTACTTCAAAAGATTCATCAATTTTTGTTTGGACCCACGCAGGTAAATCTACCCACAGACCAATCATGTCTTTATTGCCTGCAATGTATTCATCTATATCAAATGCAATTGGCTCATTGACTGTTGGTGCTTTTTTAGCGCCACCGTCAGGACTATAAACCGCAATCACTTTGGATTTACCAGTCTTGGTTTCACCAATATCTATATCACAAGTCACGCCAAGAACATTTGTTAGGTCAAAGCCTTTAAGTTCTTCGTCAGTAAATTGTTTTTTACGCCATGCACATAAGTCTTTGTATAAAGCAGACTTTTCATTTAAAGAAAGCGTGTATTGTTTCATGATAGAAAAAGGTTGCCCGTCTTCCATCTTTACATCGTTTAGCTCCCAGTAAATAAAAATACTGTGTCTTTTTTTTGTTTCACCCTCGTAAGTTTCTTCGTGTGTTCCCACATCAACCAATCTAAAACATGTAGCGTTGTGCATGCCTTTTGGTGCTTGCTCGAAGTTACCTCCACCTGATTCACTAATTGTTAGTGCCATATTTATCTCCTAATTAAAAAATAATTATAAAAGTTCTTGTTATCTCCCTCACATTATTCTATATTGTAAGGTATTCAATAGAACATAATATACAAGTTTAGATGAGAGGGCAAGTATGGGAATAAAAAATATACAAGGAAGCACCAAAGACTTTGATAAACCGCTAACCAGTGAAGCGATTTATAGTTTTGAAAACTTCTTAGAATCACATGGGTTTGAAACAAAAGAACCGTTAGAAACAAATCCTACCAAACCGCAGAGAGCATATACCAATGTTAATAACAAAAGAGCTTTATCAGGCTACTATGCTTTCTATGATAATTACGGCACGCCTGTTGGCTTTGCCTCTGATTATCGAACCGGGCAAACGCATAACTTTAAATTATCAGGAAGGAAATCGACCAAGACTAATACTGAAGCACTGGAAAGATTTAGAAAAGAAGCAAAACAAGACCAAGAACAAAAATGGCTAAAGGTATCAGAGAAAGCCAAAATGATTTGGGATGTAGCACTACCCTGCGACTCTCATCCGTACTTACTTAGTAAGGGTGTTGCATCCCATTCTCTTAGAGAGCATAAAGGAAAGTTAATTATTCCTATTATGGATGAGACAGGTAAGCTGTGGACCTTACAAATGATACAGGAGGATGGCGGTAAGCGTTTCCTTAGCGGTGGTAAGACTGGTGGTGGCTTCTTTATTATAGGCACCAAGTTATTAAAAGAAGCAACAAAGGTTGGGATAGGTGAGGGTTATGCAACTTGTATGACAATCTACGAACAAAAACAAATACCTATGATAGTCTGCTTTAATGCAGGCAACATGCTTAGTGTCTCCAAGAAACTATCGGATGCGCTACCTAATAAAGAATTTATTATCTATGCAGACAATGATGAAAACAACATAGGTCAAGACAAAGCTATTGCAGCAGCACAAATAACCAACGCAGAAGTGGTCATGCCTGAAGAAGAAGGGATGGACTTTAACGACCAAATGGCAATCAGTGGTGAGCTAATAGAGAAGAAAGTCGATGTCCCTGAGCTTGTAGAGTTCGACAAAACTGCAAACGGCAGGATAATGGCTACCACAGACAACTATCATGCGCTTATGAAGAGCCATGACATTGATTGTTATTACGATGTTATTAAGAAACGCATCGAGATAGACATACCCAACTTTAAACCCATTGCTGATTTAAAAGATGAAGCACTCTTGGTTGAGGTTGAAAACCTATGTATCAAGAACTTCATCCCGCATCAAAGAGTCAGGGATGCCATGAAAATTATAGCTAAAGAAGTCAACCCGGTAGCAGAGTGGATAGACTCTAAGCCTTGGGATGGTGTCAACAGGATAGATGAGTTCTGCAACACGGTCAGCAGCAAGGACACTGAACTAAAGAACATGCTCATGAGGAAATGGTTACTGTCATGTGTAGCAGCAGCCTTTGAGGAAGGTGGTGTGGCACTAGAAGGACTCTTGGTATTTCAAGGCTCACAAGGACTTGGTAAGACATTATGGTTTAAACGCTTGGCGGACTTTAGCAAGGGATGGCTTTGTGAAGGTGCAACGCTTGACCCAAAGGACAAAGACTCAGTTAAAAAAGCAGTCAGTCACTGGATAGTGGAGCTAGGCGAACTAGAATCCACCTTTAAAAAGGCGGACATCAATCAGCTAAAAGCATTTATCACATCAAGGTCAGACGAAATGAGGTTGCCATACGACAGAACCTTTACCAATTACCAAAGGCGCACAGCCTTCTTCGCATCGGTCAACGAGCCGGAGTTCTTGATGGATGGTAGTGGTAATCGTAGATTTTGGTGTATCAAGGTCACAGACATCAATCCTCATCACGGCATAGATATGCAACAGATGTGGGCAGAGGTTAAAGCAACTATCTACAGGGCAGGAGAAAAGAACTGGTATCTAACCACAGAAGAAAGAGAGATGCTCCAAGAGTCTAACGAGGGTTTCAGGACGCAGGGCGCAGTTGAGGACTTATTACTGCAACATGTGGACTTCAAGGCACTGGATGATAGTAAAGAGGCGTGGCAACTCACTGCATTACTAAGGTCACTGGGTATACGCAATCCCCGCAACATAGATTTTAAAGATGCCAGTAGGGTCCTCACTGACCATGGCATAGAGCCTAGAAAGACTAACGGTAAGAAGGTGTATGATGTCTGCTTGACAGATATGCCTGAAGAAAAAACAATATGGGAAGAATCACCATTTTAATAAGGAACAAACATGAGACCACAATCAGCAAAACAAAAGGGTAGACTCCTACAGCAGAAGTTCAGACAGATGCTCGTGGACTTACTGGGACTGGACGGCGAGGACTTGGAAAGCAGGCCTATGGGGTCACAAGGTGAAGATATCATCATGGGCAAGCAGTCTAGGGAGCAGTTCCCTTACAGCATTGAGTGCAAGAATCAGGAAGCTCTGAATGTGTGGAAGTCCTATGACCAAGCACAAACAAACTGCAAGGGTTACGAGCCTTTGCTTGTCATCAAAAGAAATAGAAGTAAGGTGTTGGTGGTCTTGGATGCAGAACATTTCATCAAGATACATAATGCCTCGCATACTGATGGTAATTGCTGATGGAGTGTTGGCATTGTCAGGAAGAGCTATTGTGGAAGAGTGACGAGACCATCGAAGATGACGAACAGGGTGAGTGGATGCTTACATGCCTGTCTTGTCAGGCTTGTTCTGCAGAGGTCGAGGTTTACCTGAAATTAGAACAGGGTAGGGCAGGGCATGGCAAATAGCTCAACATTTGGTGTTTATGTGTTAAGAGTGAGGGATAGGGTACTGCAGAGAGAGGCTGTTACCCTGTTCCTTACCCTGACCGTGAGACCCCATGGCTACGCTGTTTAGGTGTGCTTTAGGGTATAGGGTATAGTATATATAATAATAATAATATATATATAGTATAGGAGCAGGTATACATATATGGTATGGCTTTTATACAACTATTAGGTGTTAGGGAGAGCTTACCCTCTACCCTCTGCCCTGATGGATATAATATAAGGAATGGATATGGCTGAATACAAGAAGAAGAAAGGAAAGAACGCACCTGATAAACCATTGGTTAATAGACCCAGTGCGTTTGAGTCAGACCCGGAGTTTGAGCTGACAGATATGCAGTCTGCATTTGTATGGCATTATGTGAATGATAATTGCACGCAGACCGAGGCGGCTAGAAGAGCAGGCTTTGAGTTCCCGGCGCAGGCAGCGACTAGGTTTCTCAATGGTAAAGACTATCCCAATGTACTCAAAGCCATCAAGGTTGGTAAAGAAGAGCTTGCACATAAGTATGCGATTACTCCTGAGAAGACAGCCAAGATGCTATGGCAGATAAGCGAAGAGGCTTATGATAAAGGGCAGTTCAACGCATCGGTCTCAGCATTGCGTGAGCTGAATGAACTGGCAGGTCTGAAGATAAAGAAGACAGAGAATCTCAACATTACAGCCAACTTGGATAACATGAGCCACAAGGATATAGAGGGAAGACTTAAAGAGATATTCGGAGGCGATATCATTGACGCACAGTATGACGATGTATGACATATCTCAAGTTCATGCAGTTCATTAATATCCTGTAGAAAACCGAGAGGGGTCGTTTTTACTGGGGATTTCTTTTTTTTCTCTTATTTTTTGCCAAAAATAAAAAAACAACCGAATATCAGTAACTTACAACAGATTTCTTCATGACACATTTGAGGCGTTGCTGCTCCGAGTCAATCGCTATGTGTCCACAGTGCTAACATTGGCACTTCTGCATGCTCTGAAAGCCTATATAACTAGGGACTCTATTGGATTCCAAAACCAAAGTCGAAAAAAGATATAATTATTGACCCGACACCCGTATTTTTGGGTCGGCTGTCAGCAAAGCGGTTGTAACTGAGTTTCACAAATTCTATATTCATTTTTCCAAGTAAGTGTTAATTTCAACAGATATGTGTATAATCTAATTTTAAAGGACAAAATTATGAAAATAGATAAAGCAGCTCTCCGGGAAGCAACTGTTGACACCATGCTTGGAGCCATAGTTAATTTTCCTCTCTCTTGGCTGACGATTACGATTGTTCTGCTATTCACCCACAACTCGTTTATAATATCTTTAAGCCAATTAATTGTTTTATCAATTTTGGCTATTATCAGAAGATATTACACAAGAGTATATTTTGATAAGCGAAATAAAAGGAACGGATTATGAGCATAGAAAACGACAAGAAAATTGACACCATCATTTCAGAGCTTGAATATACAAATCAGACCCTACACGACATAAATACAAATCTTGCCAACTTGGTTGTAATCTACCAAGTCCAGTTAGCCGCAGTTGAGAAAGCATTGCAGGTCCCGGAAGAAGTAATACAGACCCCTAAAAAGAAATTACATTAATTTGAACATAAGTGTTGACTCTAATACTTTATACCCTTATAATGAACACTGTAACAAACAATATATTAGGAGTAAATATATGGAATTAACTAGAGAAAACAACACATGGACCTACCACGGACATGACTACATCTTCGCATTATCTGATGAGAAGCTGCACGACCACCTGACTTTGATAGTCAAACCATCAAACATCAGGGTGCTTAAGAATTTTACCGACATGGCTACTAAAGACCTGAAGGCTAAAATCATCGAAGACTGGTTTGCAGAATCAAATCAAGATGTGAAAGAGAGAAATAACCAAAAAGCGAGACAACGCAGATTACTAAATAAGGAGTCAAACAATGGATAATCCAAAGAAACTAAATAAAATCGAACAGCTTAAAATACAGCTTAAAGACAGCTTGCGCGAGGAGGTAACTGTCAACACCCACCATTACGGCATCAAGACCTTCACCATAGGCGATTTCCTAGACACCCAAACCGTCTGCGCTAGGTGCAAAGACGAAATGCCCGTATGGCACAAAGACCAACTGGTTCACCCGGTCATGAACGCACTGATTAAATTAGCGGCAGAAGAAGAACGAGCTAGAAAAGAAGCTGAAGCCAAAGCTGCCAAGGAGGTCGCGTAATGACCAAGTGGCATGGAGGCAAAGGCTCCACACAGAAACCTTATGACAAAGAAGCATTTGATAAAAATTTTTCGCGAATCTTCTCAAAACCTAAGAAGAAAGATATTGAGAACAAGGAGAAGGAGGTGAAGAAATGAGTTGGCAGACTGATTGGAGAGTAGATAAGGGTGTAAAAGTGCCTGACTTTAGAAACCGTAAGGGCAAATTCGCAGAAATGGATAAGTTCTTACAAACCCTAGAGGTAGGTGATTCGTTTGTTTTGCGTCCTAAAGTTCAAGCTGATGGCACGATTGCTGAGTATTCTATTGCTCAAAACGTAGTTACTCGAGGCAAAAAGCACGGTATGAAGCTGACCTCAAGAAAGATATATTCTGACGAGGACCCTAACGTGTATCACTACAGAATTTGGTTCTTGGAGAAAATAGAACCTGAGATTAGAAAATATAAATATGAAAGAAAGCCTATGTCTGAGGTTACAGAAAAGTCATTTAATGATTTGGCGCAAGGCAGACTGCCTAATGATATTTTGTTTTTAGCTGAGCAGAATGAAGAAAACAAAGCTATTGTTGAAGATATTAGAAGATTGAATAGAATACTGGTAGAAGAATTAACCAAACAGAACATTAAATTACCTGAGGGGGAATAATGACTACATCAAGCCTAATACTTGAGATTGTGCAGCTTTTTAAACAGATAGACAAAAAAGCGTCACAAAAGGAACTTATTGAAATACTTAAAAAAATACAAAAGGGAGAACAATGGAAAGACTAGAATACGAATCTATTTATGGATATTGCAGAGTATCATCTGACGAACAAGCCAAGCATGGCACTTCATTGGATGAACAGAAAAAAACCATTACTAAAATGTCACTGTACCTTTTTGACAAAGAACCGGATGGTTTTTATGTTGATGACGGCGTTAGTGGTACTTTAGATTTTGATAACAGACCACAAGGCAAGGAACTTAAGCGCAATCTTGAACCCAACGATGTTGTTTTGGTTGCTAAGCTTGACAGATTGATTAGACGATTAAGCGTCTTGTGCAAAATTCGTGATGACTTTAACGAGCTGAACATTCATTTGTTTGCTCATGATATCTTAGGTGGTGCCGAATCCATTAGTACCTCTAAGTCACCGAATGTGAATATGTTTGTCAACATGATGGGAACTTTTGCTGAGTGGGATAAAGAAGAAACTGCTAGAAAGCTGTACCAAGGTAAGATGGCCTGCGTGGAGAAAGGCAGACATATAGGCGGTGGAGTGCCTTATGGGTATGAGTTAGTCAAAGAAGGCAAGCATAAGTACCTCAAAGAGATACCTGAGCAACAAGAAATCATCCAGTACGTTGATAAATCACTGGCTAGACATAAAGCTAAAGGTAGAAAAACACCTTGGCGCAGTATTTCTAAGCAAATCAAATCTTTGTATGCGGCTGAAATACCACCTTGGAAAGTTTCAAGAATTGCATTAAGAAAGCTTAAAGATAGAGCAAGTGTGTGATATATTTGTGTAATGCAAATGACAGAAGCAGATATTAATAGACTCAATCAGATGAGGTTAAGTGAAAGCTTTGACCCATCGATGCTTTTGGGCGATACACCTGTTTCAAGCATTGAGCCTATTAGTCCTATGGATATGGAAGAATCTTTTGGTGGACCACTTTATCAAATGATGAATCCTAGTGGCAGAAAGATTGTTGATGCACTTGGTATGCGAGGCGAAGGTATTGGTGGCTTTTTGGAAGCTATGGCTGCCGGACCCGGTAAAGTAAAAGCAGTAGGCAAGGGTATAGCTTCATTACCTATGAAAGAAAAAATTATCGACAAAGTTTTTGCTGACGATAAAAGCCTTACACCCGCACAAAGCTCAAGAACAGTTGTAGAAGCAAAGCTGCAAAAAGTTATAGAAAACTCTAGCTTTTTTGACCCAAAAGAAAGAATAGGTAAACAAACATTAATTAACAAAGCAAAAGAAACATCACCTGCAAGTGCAAAAATTATTGAAGAGCTAGCTCAATATGTAGATAGTCCGGGAGCTGACCATGTGGGAGACCCGTATTTTGCTAGAAAAATATATGAAAGTAATTCTGTACCAAGAGGACTAGACAAATACAACAAGCAGTTTGGTACCGGTCAATACGATATGGGCATGAAGGGTGGCAATAAATATGTAAGTGATGTTGGCACATTTCCTAATGCAAAATCTCGTTTCTACAACAAAGCAGAGGCAACATCCTATGCTGCACCGGGAACTCCAACAACTTACATTGGCAAAGAAGATAAACCTTTTTTTGTTGACCCGAAAAAACTTGCAGACAAATTAACCATGAGTGGTTCAGGTGCTGATTTCTTTAAGATAAGAGGCAAAGAAATACTTGAAGACGACCAATTTCAAAGTCTAACCCAAAGCATCTTAAGCAAAGGATATCTAAACAGACCTATAGACATAAATATTACACCACTTGGATATGCGCATTTATCTGAAGGTAATCACAGACTAGCCAAAGCCTTAGCTGAAGGCTATAAAGAAATACCTGTACAATTTAGATACTCAGCAGGAGCAGAAAGAGTCAACCATGATTTTGCAATTAATAAATTAGACCAATTTTTAGCACCGGGTTCTACTGGTTTTAAAACTAAAAAAGAGTTTGATGATTTTGCAAAAGGTATTTACAACAAAGCCATGACCAAAGAAAATGAAACGATAGCTAGAGGCTTAATTGCTACAGATAAAATTGGCAAACCTGCTTTTAGAGCCACAGATGAATTACAAAAACAACTTGATGAAGTTAAAATGCTTTATAACGAACAAAGATTAAGATTTTTCCGTGCAAAAGATGTAGAGCAAAGCGCCCTTCGTGATGGCTACTTACCCGACATTAAAGGTAGCCAAAAAATAATGAAAAATGCTAATGAATATGGCAAACAGCTTAAAGCAGAAATGGACGCATTAGAGGACATGATTTCAAATGTCAACACTTGATAACATCAATTTATTCGCAGTTGGCGGTGCAACCGATGACACCCAAGACCCACTCTACCCTGAGTATTTAGCTTTAGTCGAACAATTTGAAGCAATGAAAGATATGCCGACCATACCGGGAGGCTATCCTGATGCACCTTCTTTTGCACAATTCAAGCGACAAAAAGAAGCAGAAATTGCTAGAAATATTATGGCGGAGAATCTTGAATCAGGTGATATCAAAAAAGCCTACGAAGAAGGTTTTACCCAATTGCCATTTTTAGAACAAATGGGTGCCTATGTAAACCCAGTGACAGGCATACCGATTGAAACTTATGAAACCGGCTACTTTGCTGACGAAGCAGGCTTTGGTCTAAAGAGTCCAAAAGAATTTGCAATGGATGTATTGAATCCCACTAAAAACATATTTCAAAAAACACCCATAAAAGCCGAAGACCCAATGAGTGCTATACTAGCACCTTTATCAGCAGCAGGTGCAATAGGCGGTCTTGGCGATTTAGCTAACATTCCTAAAGCCGGACTTATGGCACTCAAAAGATACCAAGCAAAAACCATGGACGGCGGTGGCGGTGGTATCGGTGGCTTGCCACCCACAACATTTAAAGAAGATATACAAAAATATGCAACCTATGATGGATTTGTGTCTCCAACCTATGAAGCGTTAATTACCAAAGCTCCAAAAAATCTTAAAGGACAGGGAATTGTTGATTGGATGAAAGCCAATGCAGGCAAAGGTGTAAAACCTAAAGAGGTTAAGTATTTAGGCATACAAGAATACATTGACGAAAATCCAAACGCTACAGTAAGAGATGTTATTGAAAAGACCAGTGGAAATAAAATAGAAATTGGTACACAAACGTACACAGAACAAGCAGGAGAAAAACCTTACGGATTTTATGAAGAAATAGCTTACAGCGACCCTTTAGATGGTAGCGACCTTTATCAATACAGAATTGATGACCTAAAAGATAGTGTTAATAGAGGAGATTTTTGGGACACTGAAGACTTGGTAGCAGATTATGAGCAAAGACTTAGTTTTGCTGAACGTCAACAATACGGTGATACCTTTAAACTTGAAGACATGATTGATAGGATTAATAAAGGACAAGAATCAGGTGCAAGCAGCGAAACCTTAGACGATGTAATAGAAGATTTTGCCCGAAAAGAATACGAGGATAATCCCTACGGGTTGATTCTACCAAGCGGCGATGGGATTGACTCTAGTGTAAATAGAGATTCTCAAGCGGGTTACTATGACACCTTTGCGATTGGTAATGAGGACTCGGGTTACACTGTTTTTGTTAATGGAGAAAGAATTGATACGGGCGCACACGGCTCTTTTTCTAGCGCGCAAGCAGAAATGGATTTAGAAGATGCCATGAGAGACGCAGAGTTATTGGAAGAATTTTACAGCGAACTTGGAGCCAAGCATAAAGGATTTATAGATGAAAATATGCCCGGTGGCAAAAATTACGAAGAAAAAGTATACACATGGGATAATACAAGTGATTACCATGATGTTTTAGACGATGGACATTATGATGTAGATAATCAAATCGCCTCTGCAATTATGCGAGACAGATTACTTGAAGACGGCACCGCATCAAAACACGCTGATGAAATACAATCAGACCTGCATGCTGAAGGCTACAAAAAGGGATATAAAGACCCTGTAAACGACCCAATAGAGCTAGAAAAAATTGCCGAAGATACTGTAGATTTCAATGCAAATGTTAATAATTTAATAGAAAAAACAAAAAACGATGTAGAAAGATTTAAACAACAATATCCCACAGCTTTAAATACCAAAGTACCCTATGGTGACAGCACAACCTATGGTGATGTAATTGATATGCGTTTTGATGAATTGGCAAGCTTAGACGCAGATAGAGGTTATGGCTTACAACCAAGAGCAAGAAACTCAGCAGCATTAACTAAAATTGAAAGTATTTTAGCAACCTTAGAAGCACAAGAAATCACTGCTCTTGAAAGACAAGGCATAGTAGTAGATAGAAATGAAGGACTGTATAGAACCGGCACTGAACCCGGAGTTCCGGAAAAAATATTTTTAGATTTTCATGTTAAAACAAAAGACAGTGCCTACGCAGACTACTTTAAAGCTTCTGACCAAAATATTGACCTATTAAGACGAAAAAAAGGAATTGATGACAAGATACCCGACTACCCGTTTAAAGACGATTATTATGAATTGGTCATCAAAAAAATGATTAAGCAAGCCATAGATGAAGACCTGCCTGCAGTATCAGTTGCAACCTCAGCATCTATGATTGACAGATGGGGTCGAGGTCCTGATGATTCTTATTATAAACTTTACACAAACTTGTACGATAAAAAAATTCCATCTTTTATGGAAAAGTTTGCTAAGAAGTACGATGGTGTATTTGAAAAAGAAGGCAGTTTAGACATAGATGATATTTACGGTTCAGGCACAACAAAATTTTTATCTGCACCCGAAACAGGCTTAGACAGAAGAAGAAATAATGCAAAAGCCAACATCATAAGAATAACGCCGCAAATGCGTAAAAAAATAATTGAGGAAGGTTTGCCCTCAATGTACATGGGTGGTAAAGTAACAAAAAGCAATTCAATGGATAGACCCATTGGCGGCAACAGGCGAGAAATGTAATGGCAGTTAATTATTTACAAGATTATTTAGGCATAGACCCCAACGACTATTCTGCTATGGAGCAGGGTATAGCGGGTATATCGCCACTAGCACCCGGGCAATCCATAATCCCACAAGCTCCTGTTATGCCACGAGCATCTATTATGAGTGAAGACGACTTTGCAAACGCAACAGCTCCGCTTATGAATAGAGTCTACCAAAGAGAAGCCGAAGGCAGAGAAAGAGCTGAAGGTTTGACAAACCAACTACAAGCTTTACAAGAAGAAATGGCTCAAACTTCTGAGGCAGAAATACAAAAAAGAGCAGACCTAGAAAGACAGATTCAGAACATTATGCAGGAAAGAGATGTCTCAAGAAATTTTGCCGAAGACTTAGAAAATCAGATACAAGGCATTATGGAAGAATTAGGCGTATCAAGAAGTGAGGCAGAAAATCTAGCGGGACAACTAGAAACAACAACTCAAGAAAGAGATGCCTCAATGCAATCCGCAGAAGGTTTAGCCACAGAATTACAAGACGTTCAAGCAAATTTAGCAGAAATAACCCAGTTAAGAGATACCGCACTGCAAAATTATCAAGATGCAGTTGCACAACAAGACATTATTAGACAACAAGCGGCTGAAAACCAAGCAATACAGCTTGAAGAGCAAAGAAATAGTCTTTTAGCGGAACGAGAAGGCATTATTACCACCCTAGAGCAAGACTTTGGCGTACAAAGGTCTGAATTAGAGTCCGTAATTGGTGGTTTAGAGGGTCAAGTAGGAGATTTGACCAGTAAAGTAGGCGAATTAGAGTCTGTAAGAGGTTCTTTAGAGGGTCAAATTAACGATTTATCCAGTCAAATGCAGTCTTTAGAGGTTGAAAAACAAGACGCAATAGCTCAACAAGATGTTATTAGAGCTGAATCAGCACAAGCTCAACAAGACGCATTAGCGCAACAAGGCGAGCAGTTTGCTACCGAAAAGAGTGCTTTAGAGCAACAAATAGCCGAATTAACAGCTCAAGTTGGTCAACAGCAATCACCTACAGAGACCCCTGAAGTCACAATGGTAGAAGATGGAGCCTCTGTGCCTGATTATATGCAAGAAGAATTTCCGTATATAAATTTACTTGGTCAAGAGCAACCACAAGAAGTGCTTGATAGAATTGCTGAAACTGGCGAAGGCGGATTACCCGGAGGCTATAGTTACTCACCAACACAAGGCATGTCTTATACAACCGTTATGCCAAGTCCCGGATATAGATACGCATACGGTCCTGACGGTGATAGAATAGAGGTCCCTGATAATAGAACCGGAGGCACTGGCGGCATGCCGGTTTCAAAACCGTACGAGACAATTGTAAAACCACCACAAGTACCGCCAAAAAGGGATGACTTTATGTCAATCGAAAGAATAGGAAGCACAGGTGGTGGAAAAGTAGTGCAAGATTTAGGTCCATTACCACCGGGTGCGCCAGTAGAGCAGCCACCAAGCGTAGGCGGTCCAGTAGAAATACCGGGAGGACCTATACTCGCAACTGGTAGAGAAGAGTTAGCAAGAAATAATCCAATATTACCAGTACAAAACACCTCTTTACCTGTAGCGAATCCTAGAAACCCTAGCATGTTTAAGGAAATTGAAAAAAAGATTGCAGAAGCAGGTGGTAGTAAAATTACCTACCCAACCCAAACAGCAAAACCAATTTTTCAAAAAACACCAAAAATGGTACCAACACAAAAACCAATGAGCATTGGCGGAGTTGGTGGAAGGTCAAGCGGAAGAAGGATGCGTCCCACGTTTAGAGCAGGCGGAGGAACCATTAGTCAAGCTATAGCAGACTTGCAAAACAGACTTAGATAATGGCTGAATACCTAAACGGTTGGGGTCGAGGTACATTTGGTCAATTAGGCTTTGGCGAAGGCTCAATACCAGTCGAGCCAACTGCACCGGGAGCAGGTACAACCGGAACCCCTGTTGCAGCAGTTAATGCTCAAGCAATAGCTTCAGTTGGTGGCGTAACAGCTACTTTAGGTTCTCTAAGTGTAGTTATACAAGCCGAAGCAAACGTCACACCAACAGGTGTTTTAGCAGCAAGTTTACTAGGTACAGCAACCACAACATCAGTTAACAATATATCTGTAACTGGATTAGCAGCAACATCAGCTCTTGGAACAATAACTCTTTCTACGGTTAATAACATATCCGTAACAGGCTTTGAAAGCACATCTGCGCTTGGAACCACATCTTTAGTTACCAACAACAACATATCGGTATCAGGACTTGCAGCCACCACAGCAGTAGGCACACCAACCTTTATTTTAGTCAACAGCGTACATGTTGACGGCCAATCTGCAACAGCTAATGTTGGCAGTATTGTTTCAAATGCAGCAGCAAATATAGTACCCAATTTAGATGGCGCAACAGCTTCTGTAGGCGTAGTTGCTATATGGGGAATTATCGATGATTCACAAACACCAAACTATAGCGCAATTGACAGTTCGCAATCGCCAAATTATAGTACAATAACAGATACACAAACCCCTAATTGGGAAGAAGTCGCTTAACGGAGAAAATACATGGCAACTTATGTAAACGATTTAAGATTAAAAGAAATAGCAACAGGTGATGAAGCCGGTACTTGGGGAACAAGTACAAACACCAACCTTGAGCTAATAGGTGAAGCATTTAGTTTTGGCACAGAAGCCATAACCACCAATGCCGACACTCACACAACAACCATAGCAGACGGAAGCACTGACCCCGGAAGGTCAATGTACCTTAAATATACAGGTACTTTAGATTCAGCTTGTACCATCACTATTGGTCCTAACACCGTTAGTAAAATGTGGTTTATTGAAAATGCAACTAGCGGTTCTCAAAATATAATCATTTCCCAAGGTAGTGGAGCTAACATCACTATTCCTGCGGGAGATACTAAAGCAGTTTATTCAGACGGAGCAGGAAGTGGAGCAGCATTTGTTGACGCTTTTGCTAGTCTTAGCGTAGTAGATTTAAAAGTACAAGATGATTTAACCGTAACTGACGATATGACAGTTGGCGGTACTTTAGGAGTAACTGGAGTTTTAACAGCAACCTCACTAGACATTTCAGGCGATATAGACGTAGACGGAACTACTAACCTAGACGTAGTAGATATAGACGGAGCTGTAGATATGGCTTCTACTTTAACAGTAGCAGGTGTATTAACAGGTGCTAGTTTAGACATCTCAGGAGATATAGACGTAGACGGAACTACTAACTTAGATGTGGTTGATATTGATGGAGCTGTAGATATGGCTTCTACCCTTAATGTTACAGGAGCTATAACAGGAACACTTGGTACAGCAGCTCAAACAAACATCACAAGTGTTGGAACTCTTACAGGTTTAACTGTAAACGGTAATGTTTCAGTAGATGGTGGAACAATTAAACTTGATGGTAGTTATCCAACTGGTACAAGTAACGTAGCTTTAGGTAATACAGCAGGAAACAGTATTCAAAGTGGTGGTAATTATAATACTCTTGTAGGTGATAACGCAGGTGCTGCAATTACTACAGGAGATAGTAACACAGCATTAGGATTTGCAGCATTAGACGCAGCTATCTTACCTAGTAGTAATACTTCTATAGGTTCTGCTTCTTTAAGTGTTAATGTTCACTCTTCAAGAAATACAGCAGTAGGCTCTAACTCTCTTGAAAGTCATAACCTAGGTAGTGCAGATAACGGTTATAACACAGCAGTTGGTTATAACTCAGGTTTAGCAGTAACCACAGGTGTTAACAACACCCTCATCGGTGGTCTTGCAGGAGATGCAGCAACAACAGCCGAAGCTATTACTGCTGTTGGTAAAGGTGCTTTGAGTGCCAACACTACAGGTAATTTTAATGTTGCAGTTGGAGCTATAGCATTATTAGATAACACTACTGGTGCAAATAATGTGGCTGTTGGACTAAGTGCTTTAGAAAATAATACTACTGCATCAAATAATACTTCTATAGGACACGAATCTCTTAAAGCAAATACTACAGCTGGTGATAATACAGCCGTAGGTTATCAAGCTCTATTACTAAATACAACAGCAGCTAATAATACAGCTTTAGGTTCACAATCTTTAGCATTAAACACTACAGGTGACAGAAATGTTGCCGTTGGTGCTGCAGCATTAGATGCTAATACTACTGCTGATGCAAATACTGCTGTTGGTTACGCTGCTCTTAGTGCAAACACAACGGCTGAAAGCAATACGGCTATTGGTTTTAGTGCTATGTTATCAAACACTACAGGTGCAAATAATGTAGCTATTGGTTCTACAGCTTTAGATGCTAATACGACTGCATCAAATAATACAGCTATTGGTTTTGCAGCTTTAGGAGCAAACACTACAGGTACTCAAAATGTTGCTGTAGGTTCTTTAGCATTAGACGCTAATACCGAAGCAAATAATAATGTAGCAATCGGTCATGGTACATTATCAGCTTGTACAACAGGTTCACACAACACAGCAGTTGGCACAAGTTCAGGTACATCAATAACAACTGGTAACTTAAATGTGTCAGTAGGACTAAGTTCTTTAGATGCAAATACTACAGGTTCTAATAACGTAGCTATTGGTTACAACACTTTGGGAGCTAATACTACAGCAGGAAATAACACAGCACTTGGTTACAACTCTTTAGCAGTTAATACTACAGGTACTTCAAATGTAGCAGTTGGATTTGCTGCTTTAGATGCCAATACTACTGCATCAAATAATACCGCAGTTGGTGATGGTGCTTTAACAACCAACACTACAGGTGCTAGTAACACAGCAGTAGGTACATCAGCCTTAAGTTTAAATACCACCGCTTCTAACAATACAGCATTAGGTTTTCATAGTTTATTACAAAACACTACAGGTACTGAGAATGTTGGATTAGGTCGTTATGCTTTATATACTACTACTACAGGAGATAATAATACTGCTGTAGGTACAAATGCTTTGTTTGCAGCCACTACAGCTAGTAACAACACAGCAGTAGGAAGAAGTGCTTTAACAGCAAACACTACTGGTACACAGAATACAGCAGTAGGTTCACAAGCCTTAACAGCAGTTACTACAGCTGATGGTAATACAGCAGTAGGTTATCAAGCTGCTAAGTCTATAACTACAGGAACTCACAATACAGTTATTGGTGAACTTGCTATGCTTGATAACACTACAGGTTCATCTAACACAGCACTCGGTAGAGCAGCTTTATTTGATAATACTACAGGTG
>Ga0098046_1000300_pt1 | contig 18646 bp, 9 predicted proteins | sample 11BtaG_FD_77067 | JGI IMG/M metagenome (GOLD analysis project Ga0098046, IMG submission 77067) | Marine viral communities from the Subarctic Pacific Ocean - 11B_ETSP_OMZ_AT15265_CsCl metaG | ecosystem: Environmental > Aquatic > Marine > Oceanic | place: Pacific Ocean | collected 2015-01-16
GGCAACTGGAGAACCGTATATCATGTTTAAAGGAAATGTTAACAAATCAAATCCAAAAGCATATAAAGAAAACGGGCTAAAAGTACATATGACAAACATATGTTCAGAAATTACATTACACACAGATGAAAACCATAGTTTTGTATGTTGTTTATCATCTTTAAATTTAGCAAAATATGAAGAATGGAAAGGAACAAACCTTATATACGACTCTATATGGTTTCTCGATGGCGTTATGGAGGAATTTATTCAAAGAGCCAAAGGGCTTAGAGGTTTTGAAAACGCCATTCGTTCTGCTACGAAAGGACGAGCGCTTGGGTTGGGTGTACTCGGATGGCACACGTATCTCCAAGAAAAGGCTATACCTTTTGAAGGTCTGCTTGCTCAGTTTGAGACTAGGAAAATCTTTTCGCAAATTAAAATTGAAAGTGAAAGAGCTTCCAGAGATCTTGCTGAAATTTATGGTGAACCTTTGTGGTGTGCTGGCACTGGGTATCGTAATACTCATTTGCGTGCTATTGCTCCCACTGTTAGTAATTCAAAGCTTAGCGGAAACATTTCGCCAGGAATAGAACCTTGGGCTGCAAATGTGTTTACAGAACAGTCAGCTAAAGGTACTTTTATAAGAAAAAATCCTACACTATTAAAACTATTAAGGAAACTTAAAATTAACACGAATGAAACATGGGATAAGATACTCGCAGATGGCGGTAGCATTCAAGGTTTATCTGAACTTGATGGGGTTGTTATTGGCCCGCACGAAATCCCTGCGAAGGAAGTATTTAAGACGTTTAAAGAGATTAACCAATTAGAACTAGTTAATCAAGCTGGTATACGCCAGCAATATATAGATCAATCAGTTAGTTTAAATCTTGCTTTTCCTAGCGAGGCTACGCCTAAGTGGCTTAATAAAGTACATTTTGATGCTTGGAAAAAAGGAGTGAAGACTTTATATTATACGAGAACAGAGAGTGTTCTACGTGGGGATATTGCACAGCAAGCGATGAGTGAAGATTGTCTTGCGTGTGATGGTTAGTTGTTTAGTTAGTTAGAAAGAGGGCGCTGGAAACGGTGCCCTTTTTTTTTAATATGTCCACATTACGTTTTGAGACTTATCTTTGTCGTTGTCAACGTGTATAAATGTACCCGCAACACCTATTCTTTTAAAGCCAGCTTTTAAAAGCGCTTGAATTATATTAAATCTATCATTAAGGCTCTTGCAGCTTATGTCAGCAGCTAAACCTTTTAAATGTGAAGATGAACTAACCCCGCCAACTTTAGCATTGTGAGCTTTTGTTCTATAACCGGAGTTAACGCGCATTGGTTTACCGTATATTTTACGAGCAGCATCTAACATGCGCAAAAACTCCTCATTCATGTTAAACCCACTCCCCGGTTCATCAGGTGAATCAAACTCTTTTAGCTTAAAATATTTCATTCGTCCTCGTTTACTTTTGACCATTTGGCAATAGTATACCCTATAGTTACTACTAATAATATTATTTTCAACCAATCTTCTATTTGAGTGAATGTTGTTACACCTAGTGTGCTGCCGTTTATAGCGTATAACTTAATTTCTTGCAAGCTCATGTATTTTAGTATTTGGTAACTCTACCTTTAGTGTTCTTTTCTTTTTGGGCTTTTCTTTTGGATTCAGGAGTAACTTCACTCCAGGTTTTTGGTGTTTCTTTAGATATTTTTTTAGTGGGTCTAAAAGTGTTTTCGCCTTCGCTGTAATCTTTGTTTCCTCCTGGTGTTCTCCAGTCTTCTAAAAACCAACGATTAAGGTTTTTAAACGGTGAATTTTGTTTATAAGCCATATTACTTAGATTTATTTCCCCAGTTAGCTGCCCCTACTTTTCTGCATTTAACCAACGCTCCACTAGCGTAAGCTGATGGCCATTTTTTATATCGGCTTTTTACTTTACTATAGCAAGCGTCTTTCTTTTTTGCAGGCGATCCAACGTGATAACCTTTATTACCTTTGGCCCCTAAGCCTTGTAAACCTATTTTTTTAGCAGGAGACTCTTCTTTATCAATAACCCCTCTGCCTATTAATACGTCTTTTTTTGTAATCTTACCATCGCCGGATAAGTCTTCCATAGGAAACGGCGATCCTTTCATTGAGTATGCCATAATTTATTTTTTATTTTTTAATTTTATAAGATCTTCTTTTGTTAACCTGCTTGGCTTATATTTAATTAAATTTCCGAAAGATTTTTTCTTTTTACTTTTAGACTTACTGGTTTCAACTAATCCAACGTCCCATTGACTGTAACCCAACAACAACGCAACTGACTGCCAATACTTAGTATCATTATCTAAAGCTACTCTAATGTTATCAGTTTTTCTTATTAATCTGTCTAAAGGTACATTTGTTCCAGCGGAAACTATCTGACCAACGGCATAATACGCTGGGTTGTCTAACCCATATCCTTTCATTTTTTCGCGTGTTGTTTTGTAACTAAATGCTCTTGCGGCGCTCATAAGCTTTCGCATCTTAGAATCAATTGGAGGCGATATACTTAATGCTCTTTGAGCAGCAACAGTAAAATCAGGTCTGGGTTTTTCCGATTGTTTTTTAATTTCTAAAACTATATTCTTAAGAGTAGAAGCAATAGCGCCGTAAACACCAACACCTCTTAGTATAGAATCAGCCATAGAGTTAGCAACTCGCATTTGCTTATTGTCAAGCTCTTCGTCATCATCATCAAACATAGCCGCAAACAAAGCTCCTTGTAACGCAGAGAATATAATATTTTGCACAGCCATATAATAAGCTATCTTTGTTATATTAGTTTTAGCATCACCACGACCGTTTTTAAGGTCCAGAAAAGCTTTTTTAGTTAAACGCATGTATTGCATAGGCGTATTCGCAAAAGCTAGTATAATACGCCCTAATGGGCTGGCTTGTTGTTGTGATATTCTATCAGGTCTTGACGATTGCTGAGTTTCTTCTGCAATTTCTTGAAAATCTAAAAATGCTTTTTCTTGAGCCTCTTGTTTTGAAAGACCTTCTGAAATATAGGTATTCATTCTATTTCTAACAAATGAGGCTCCTCCTAAAGCAATAGCAAAACTATCTGCCATTTGTGTTGGTAAGAATCCCATTTTAAGTATAGATGACAATACAGCTTTTGTTTTGTTTGTAGCCGTCTCAGCCGCATTTGCAATATCATCGGCGTTAACATCGTTCTTTAATCCTGATCGTCTTTGTTTTAAGAAGTCAGAGTTAAATAACATTGCGAAGTCACTCCAAAATTGTTTTTGATTTGCAAAAGCTTTGGCAGCGGCAATAGGGTTATTATCACCCCAATTTATAAAGTTAACAGTTGACAATGTTTGTAGCAATGCTGATCTTGTGTTAAAGAACATTATTGTACCTACAGAGTCGTTAACCCAATTCATAAATTTGTTAGTTAACTTATTAGCGCCAGACGGCCTGTTACGACCAGTCTTCATTCTATAAAGCACATCCTGCAAAGCTTCTACGTAATTATCACCAAATGCCGCTCTAAGCTTGTTTAAATTGTCTTCGCTAAATATAGCGTCCGCATTTTGTTGCCAAGCTTCTAAAAATCCCGCACGCTTGGTGGTGTTAATCATGTTTATAGCGTCGGTAGTAATTGTACCTGCTAACCAATCATTCTGAGGCTCTGGATATCCTTCTAACAATGCATCTAACTGATCCGCAAAATCCATTAATTCTGGATTATTTTTTACAAAGTCTACAAGCTCTTTAATATCCTTAGCATTTAGACCATCAATATCAAATCCATTTTTAGCCCATAAATAAACTCTTACAGCATTTTCATTTGTAAAACCTGTTTTATTTTCTTTCTTAAGTCCAGCTGGAATATTTTTTACATCTTTCTTTAACTGGTTGACTATATTCGTTACATTTTGTTTGTAGCTTTCAAACTCACGTATACCTTTAGCAAAAGGATCAAACAAAGCTTTTTTAAACCAGGCTTGTTGTTGCTCGCCTTTTTTACCCTTGCCTAATAACTTGTACAATAGTCCAGAAAAGTCATCTGCAGATGGTGGTATAAAGAATTTAAATCTACCTTTATTTTTTCCAATAACTTTACCTCTAGCCTTAGATATTTTTTCTTTAGCAGAAATACCAGTAACGTCCTCAACTATTTTATTAAACTCTTTATTTAAATTTTTAGAAAACTGTACTTTAGCTTGATGCACTTTTGATTTAACGTCAGCAACCTCTAAAACTTCTTGTACTGCTTTAACGTTTTTATATGCGTCGTCAGCAAAGTAAAAATCATTATAACCTTCAGCTACTTTTCCAATTATCCACTTAGCTTTAGCAATAGCTGTACCATCACCTAAACCAACAATATTTTCAATTTTAATATTTAAACCAATAGCGCTTAAGAAATCGTGTATAGCATATTTTGAATCAGCCGGTCTAGCAGTCAAAATAAACACGTTGTCGTTACCAAACTTTTTATTTCGTGCAACAGCTTTATCAAACATTGGGCCTTTAGCGCCTTCCATAACCTTTTTAAATTCACTAAAATCAAACTCAGCGCCTTTAGCCGCTAACTTATCTGCTTTTAAAGCAAACTCAGTTGCATTAATCTTCCCTTTTGTACCATCTGGCAATGTATATAAAACATTACTTTTAGTTGTAGCCAGCGTGTCATCAAAGTCCCAAACACTAATACCTTTTTGGGGCGCATCAGGTCTATTAACCATAGCTTTAGCTTTGTTGAGGGTTTTGCTAAATTGCAACAATTTATGCTTTTTCATTTCGGTTCTAACCTCTGCTTGCTGCGCTGGTGTCAAATACTTATAAGTACGCATATAAGCTTCCCTATTTTGAAAAGCTTTAGTTTTACCAAACAAAGACATGGTAACTACATCAGCCATATCAAATGGGTCCCAGTTGTATTTTGTTTTAGAAAACTGTATTTTTGCAGGCTTAGCTATAAAATAAGTGTTACCACCCCTATTAGTTGGTTTTTCTATTACGCCATAATTCCATCCAAGCTTTTTTGCAAATCGTTCTGACAATGTATTGTAAAGTCTTTGGCGGCTTGGCTCAGCGCCCGAAAAAATAAGCCCATCAAGATTTCCCTTTTTAATTTCATTTAAAAAATAATTCGATAAAGATCCAAACACCGCTAATGATTGCTTAGTATCAGATTCTGGGTAAACCCATCTTTTACCATTCCACTCAGCAGTATCTTCCGCTCTACTTACTATCTCCGCGCCAGCGTCATTCCTGTCAAATGTAAAAAGTTGATATTTGTCAGTTGCAACATTTTTCTTTCCAGTAAGCTGCTGCAGTTTTTCAAATAAAGGACCAGTATTATCATATTCTTTATCGAGTACATTGAACCCTGTTAAAGCCCCTACATATTCAATATCATTAATTGTAAAAAACCCAGATTTTGAACCCGCAAAGGCTTCGTTTTCTTTAAATTCAATTGGTTGAGCAGTTGTTAAACTAGGCTGAAGTATTGTTTTTATAGAATTGCTATTAATAATAGAATCTGTTTTAGCTTCACCTAGTTTTTTGCTGGATTCAGTTGATATTTGCGCAAACATTCTTAACGGAAATGTATGCTTTCCATTCTTTTTAATTTGACCCATGTAAAGCCAAGCTCTTGAGTATAAGTCTGCCTCAAATTTAGGAACTGATAAATTATTTTTATTATTACCAACATAAAAACTACCTATATCAACAAAGCCTACGTAATTAGCTCCTTTTTCGTTATATATAGTTTCTACTAATTTCTCATTTAACCCTTCTATATATGTAACAGTTTCTTTATATAGACTATTTTTTAAATCTAATTTTACAATTTGTTCAGGTGTTAGTTCTACATAACCATTTTTATCTAAGTATTTTTCTCCTGGATAAAACTTATCCATCATTTTTTTAACCTTAGAAACAAAGTTGTTTAAATTTTTGCTTTTCTTTATTTGATCAAATATAACCTTTTCACTTTCTGTTCCTGTATTTCTAGTAGTTTTGTAGTTTTTAGAATCGGTATAATTATAGATATTAACACTTGTTATTCTATCTGATCTTCTGCTTTTAATTTCAAATATAATATCCTGGCCTTTGTGATTTATCACAATATCAGGAGCAGAGCTTCCAGCTTTTCCATCAGGACGCTTAGAAACCATTTTAACACCTTTAATGTTTTTAAAAGCATCCCAAGCAAGTTGCTCTGCAAAAGTACCCCTCGCATAAGCTTTTTTGTCTTGCAAAGCCTGTAGTGAATCCAAATAGGGGCCTATTACGGTGTTTTGTAGTTTTTCAAATAACTCGGGGCCCAATTTGTACTCAATATCTTTTATTTCTGCTTTTCTTTCTCTAACAAGAGGCCTAAGTGTTTGAGCAATAACTTGAGCCTCAATTTGAGCCATTGTTATATTGCTATCACTTTTTAGGTCTAGTTTTTCCGCAATTTGAGATCTTTCTTGTTTATTTAGGCTAAACTGTATAATATCAAATCCAGTAGCTTCGCCTTTATATCGGTCTATTTGCGACTCTAAATTATTGAGCGCGGCATCTAAACTTATTTTATTAACAACATCAACAGAAGTTGCAGGAGCTAAACTTTGGATTGATTTTAATTTTTCTAAGTTTTCTATAGTAGTATACTCAGCTACAGCTTGTTTTGCTATAGGTGTAAGTATTTCCCTAAATAACTGCTTTTGTCTTTCTAATATTGTAGACTTCTTGCCATCTACGAAATATTTAAAGAATTTAGTTTTATCTATTTTCTTTATTCTAAACACAGGGTTTCCTTCAGCAGTTTCTTCTCTACCTACTCTTTCTATGTCAAACAACTTACCATAGCTTTTCTTTATACTTTTAATAGGCAGCGCTTTTGTTATAATTTCAAAAGTTTTCGGGTCTTGTAAAAAGTCAATATATGCTGATGGTATTACGGTATTAGGATATGTTCCTTTAATTGCGCCAACTTTTTTAAGAAGCTTTTTAAACAATTGCTTATTTATATAATCTTCTAACCATGATACAATATATGTGTTTCTACCCTTTTTAACAGAAACGGTTTCTGACAATGTGCCTTTTTGCGCTCGTACTCTTATTTCTTTTTCAAGTTCGGATTTAATATCCTTAATCAACACATCATCTACAATGTCCAATTCATCAAATGTTGCTTGTCCTCTCTCAACAGATTCTTCTGTAGTTGTAGTTTTCTTTTTAGGCGCGGCTTCAGTTGTAGGTTCTGTAGCTGGTTCTCTTGTTAAATCCTCAAGTTGCTTTGCATCAATACGACCAACATACATTCTTTCAGCTGCTGGACGCTTATAGTCTTCTCTAACAGCATCTCTAATCCTAAGACCTATTCTGCCATTTAAGAAGCCATACAGCTCACCCCGGCCGTCCCATTGTAAATCTTTATTAACACCTTCTTTATTAGGTCTTAATATTTTTTCTAGTACATCAAATGTAAACTCCTCTCTAGTATCTGGGTCTAAGTTAGAAAATTTATTATTAATCTGAGTACCGATCATAGCTGATAACTCTGCGCTAATTTTATTTACGTTAGTACGACTTTCAACATCAGCCGCCGGTATATCGGATAATCTTTTCTTTACACCCTCCAGTTGAGTTTTAGAAAGTTGCTTCTCCCCGACAGCACCTACTTTTGATATTTTTTCAACGTCCAATGCTTCTAAAGCTTTTTCAGATAATTTACCGGTTTTAACACTATCCCCGTAAGCTTTTATAAAATTATAAACGCCTCTACCAGTTTTAAAATCAATATTGTCAAACCCAGCGCCTTTAAATAATCTAGTAAGAAAGTCTTTTATTTTTTCAAAAACGTTACTGTCGAAGTTAACATTTTTACTAACCAGTCCTTCAGAAAATATATTAATATACTCAGTATAATATGTAGGTGACCCCACAATATCATCGCCTAGTTTTCTTTTTATTTCATTTTCTGTCCAGTTTCTTTCTCTTCTATTTAATGTTTTCTTAAAATCTTCAACTATTTTTTGTTGAGCTTTAGCGTCCCCAATCATTGCATTAAGTATAGGGTGCAATATTTCATGGCTACCAACAGTTACATCGCCTTGATTTAAAGCTGTAGTTTTATTAATTACTATTTTACCGTCACCAATAAAAGCACCAGCAACCCCGTCTTTATCTTTAATCAATTTGCCTTTTTTGGTGCCAACAAGTTTATTAAATTCATTTATATCATTAGCTATAATTGCATTTAATCCTAATTGTTGAGCAGAAGCCTGGGTAAAAGACATGTTTTCACCAAAATTTCTTTTAAGCGCTTCTTGAAATATCTTATTATTAGCATCTTGTAAATTGCTAATATCATTTTTTATATTAGAGTCTACGTTTCCACCCTGTTTTAAAGCACGCATTTGATCAATATTTCTAGCATACTGTATTAGTTCTTCTTTTGTTAAATTATCTAAAACAAGGCTAGATGTCATTGCTGTTCTATTTATTCTAACAGCAATCTTTTCGTTTATATTTTTTAAAGCTCCAGCTCTTCTGTTATTGCCTTCTTTTTTAGCTTTTGCAATTTCTAATTGACGTTCTGTGTACTGCTTTCGCAAATCTACTAAATCTTTTTTAACAGAATCTGGTGTTAATAAACTTTTGGCTCTATCTTCTAAAACTTTATTCCCTTGCGCTACTTGACCAACAGTAGCCATACTTCCACCTGTAAAAGCGCCTATAATAGCCTCGTCGGCTATTTCATATAATGTTTTAATAAATCCTTTTTCTGTAATTTTACCCTGTTCGTCTTGACCAGGTAAATCGCCAAGCCATAAATAATCATTTATCTTGGTTAATATAGCTTGCCCCGCTTCTGTTGCGCCTTCTTGTACTCCTATGCCTAATATGCCTAAAGCTTTTCTACTTAAGCTCTTGTTCATATTTTTAATAGCCTTTTCCGCGTTCTTGCCTTTACCAAGCAAACCTTTAGCTTTTAAAAGACGCCTAGTTATTAAAGCATCAAGCATCTCTATACCCCCCGTTGTTCCAGCGTTTCCTATTAATTTCCAATGTGCTCTTTCGGGGTTTTCTTCAACCTCTTCCATAAACTTATCACCAGATATGCTTAGCCCCATGTAAGCTGCTGTATAAGGATTCAGGGACATAATAGTATAAGGTGCGGAGGTTAAACTACCCTCTACTATTCTACCGGCTATTGTTGACCAATCTGCACTTGTGCCTTTAGCCATTTCTTCTGAAATAGTCGTTTCGTATTGAGGTAAATTTTCTTGTAATTTTTTTTCTGTTTCTTTTATTTTTTCAGTATCAAGACCACTTGCGGCTCCAATGCTACCTAGACCTGCTCTTGTAGCTTTGCCTATGGCTAAACCAAATTCTTTTGCTTCTGCATTTTCTTCCGGTGTTAATGAAAACTTTCCTTTTTGTATTCTCATAGCAATGCCGCTTTTCAGCACATCCATCATATCCTGCAAATCAGCTAATCCGCCAACCGTTAAATTATAAGACGTGCTAAGAAAACCTGGAAAACCTTTACCAGCAGCTTCAAAAAATCCTTGTGGATTTTCCGCAACGCCTCTTCCTATAAGATAGCTTTGGTTAGCGTCGTCTGGGGCTTGTACTTCTTCATCTTTTATTCTGGACTTTATATTATCTTTTACCCCCGAAAAGAAATCTAATATGCTACTGCTTTGTTGCTCCGATAAACCATCTTCCAATTTGGACCCCATATCGTTTTTTTCTGACTCCGCATTTGGATCCGCAGCCGCAGAGTCGTTTGTCTTTCCCGCTAAAACAAATTGCGCTTTAAAATCATCAAAAGACTTAGTATAGTCCCCCGCTTCATTCAAAGCTGTGTATAACTTTTCAGATTTTTCTGGTGTACCAAATTGATTTTGAAAATCTTCAAAAGTTTTAGTATATTTACCGTCCTTATATAACTGGTTATATAGTTCTTCCATTTAATTATAAATTATCATAAGCACCACCGTCGGAGCTAGATTCTGTCTTATTATTTTCTTTTTGTTTACGAGTACCGTTTAAATACGTGTCGTATTGACCAATATGGTAATTTTGTGCTCTCGAGGTAAGATTAGAATTTTTTAAATAAAACTCATATAGTTGTCGTGGGTCATCTGTATTAATCATTACAGGTGAAGTTGACACAGGGTCTTTTTCGTTAAACAAATAAACCTGAGAGTCTCCGTATTTGCTTACAAAATCAGCGCGAGCTTCCGCAGTGTCATCTAATTCGTAATCGTCCCCCGATTCAAAGTCACGAAGATACATATCATACAATGTACCTCTACTTATATAGTTGCCTTTTTTAGTAGGATCAATTGCATTTAGCTCGTTCACTAATAGCAAAGTTTTATCTTCTCTAAGCCCTGGTTCAACATTTGTGCTATACACATTTGAAAATTCAAAAGCGTCTTGCACAGCGGGCATTTCCTCCGGTAAAGTTTTTCTACCACCAGCTCCCCTGCCGCTTCCAGAATATTTAGGAGCATTGTCAATAGCGCCTTGCGCTGCGGAGTCCTCTAACACGTTCATATAGCCATTTAAAACAGCTTCTTTCAATAATGCTTCATTGTTTTTGTCAAATAACGTAGGGTCTTGTATACCTAAGCCTCCTTCTATAATAAAATCGTCAGATGCCAAGGATAATAACGTATCTCTGCCGCCTGAAGATATTAATGTATTTAGCTTTTGGCGAATCATGTTACGCCTAGCTCCTGTTAAGCTTTTACCTGAATTATAAACCCCTTCATTCATTTGAAGAATCTTATCTGCTGCCGGAAAGTCTTTTAAGAACGGCTTTTGTATTTCAGAATATTTTTTGTAATTTTCAGAATCGTTGTCCCAAAAGTTTATATTACCAAAGTTGTCAATAGCAAGTTCACCTTCGTCAGTGTATATTTTAGAAGCTTCAACAAATGCCCCGGTTGAGTTACCATTTGAAAGCATGCTGTTGTCAAAATCGTTTAAATAACTTTGCTTGTCTTTTTTAAATTGGTCTAAAGAACTAGCTAATGTAGTAAAACTCATTTGTACGCCGTTCATTTCATCTCTTAACCGCATGTAAGCAGGATCATCAGGGTCTATTTTGCCAATTTGGCTTGCTGCATTTGCATAAACATTTTTTTGTTTGGCTAAATAATTTGTAACTGCTCTTTGCTGCGATGAGGTCAAACTTGATATATCAACGTTTGAGTTTAAGCTCTCTATATACCCCGCCGTTCTAGCATTAGCTTGCGCTTTTTTAGCTTTACTTAAAGCCTGCTGTTTAGCGGCTTGGGCCATAGAAGTACTAAGGCCTTTCTGGAAATGTTCAATCCAGTTTTGTCTTTTGCTCTGCCCTACTAATCCAGCGCCTGCTACTAATGTTCTGTCTACTGCCATAATTTAATTTTTAACCGTTGCCCATTATATTTTGAGCAAATGTGCCTCCAGATCCACCCATTGAAGGCATTCCGCCAAGTGCACCAGCAACTCCTCCAACAACGCCTCCAATGCCACCTACTAAAGAGTTTGTAGCGTCTTGCCTGGCTTTATTTGCTGCAGCTAATCTTTGCTGAGACATACCTAATAACGTTGAAACTTTGTCTCTTTCAGCATCTCTCGATATTAGCTCACCTTTTCTTTCATATAATTGAATATTTGAAGCTTGTTGCCTTTCAGCCATTTGATTAGCTTGCTCTTGTTTTCCAATATCTGCGGAAGCTCTTCTCATGTTCTGAGATTGCTGCCCCGCTAAAGATTGTGCTAATGCTGCAATACCTGATCCACCAGCCGCTCCTTGAAGATTACCCATTATATTAGCTAGTCCTTGCTGTTCTTGTTCAGCTTGGAATTGGGCAGCTTGCTGATTTACAGTAAGATCTTCCATGGTATTTTGCATGTTAGCATACACATTAGAAGTGTCCAATCTTTCAAACTCTGCTTTGCGTTTTTTCATTTCTGCCTGCGCTTTGCGTTGTTCTTTTCTGCGTTTTCTAGAACCGATTATACCGCTAGCTATCCCGGTTAATCCGCCTACTATTTGTCCTACCATTTATATTAAGTTTTATATATTATTATTACACATTATTTACTGCTTTCAAATATTTCACTACCTACAGAAAACAATTCAGCATAAGCTGTTGTGTTATTTCTAAACTGAGCTTCGGCATAATATCCCTTTAATTGTCCTACTTTACCTATAGGATCTTTTACATAAAATATGAAGTCGGCAACGGTTGGCACGGCTGCGCCTACAGCTATATCAATTATTATTGTCCATTGAGGTGGGCCTGGTGTTATAGATGTTATTGGACCAAGACTTATTTCTTGCCCCGCACCACCTATATCTAAAAACCAAGCCTGATCGCCTGTTTGTATACTTTCTGGTAATGGATTGTCGAATGTTAATGTTAAATCTGGCATATTTTTATTTTAAGTGCAATTTACATCAGGGCAGCATAGTCTTAAAGCGTCCCATGCTGTTCCAGAAGGGCCTGTTATTCTTATTGTTGCATTTGGGTTACTAGTATAATCGGCCGCTGTATATTGCCACCAAACAACCTGTTGATAAGTTTTTCCACCTACAGTCATACTCGGTATAGTAAACCCTGTGTCTAAGTTAAACTCTGTGGTTTTATTTGGAATTGTTCCTTTGTTAGTGCCTATAAATTGATCTGCGTTTAGCTGCAATGAAGTTGGTATTAGGTTGCTGGGGCTAGTTCCAAAGATATTGTCAAACGGTCCAAAGTTTCCGGAGGCACTCATGCTGGACGTCGCTTTTTTGTTGCCCGAAGCTCCTCCGTGTAGTATTTCAAACTTATCGGGTAAACCCTGCCCATTAACTAAAAATGCTACAACACCCCCTGTTGGGTCTAAGTCTAAAGAATAGTCCGTTATACCTTCCCCTCCACTAACACCAACTGATCCGCAGGCTGAATTTGGCGTAAAATCTATTACTTCATCTAAGTTTAAAGTAAAAGTTTTATCTTCATACCCAAAAGCGTAAACATTAAGCGCTGCGTTTAATTTTACAGTTGTAGAGTCAATTTCAGTTATACTTATATTTGAAAGATTTACTACATTGCCTCCATTTCTAACAATTGATAATATAAAGTCTTCATTTACAGATATATTAGGCGTAACGCTTATATTTGTGCTAGAGTTTACAGAGGTAACAGTGTATTCAAACGGGGAATATAATTCGGCATTTAATGCTGTTTTTGTTCCGGTGGCTGTTTGAGAAAAGCCTGAAACAATAGTATTATTAAAAACATCTCCTGGCAATATGCCTAAAGTTGAGTCAACATTAATATTATTTACATTAGATTGATCTGAAGCGACTATAGGGTTTGCTACTTGATTATTGTCCAAAACTACTTGGCCGTAATCTATAGATAAAGATTGAGCGCTTATAGTGCCTGAAGGTACGGTTAAAGTCCATTCTATTGACTTGGTTAACGGAGAAAGCGTTTTGGTATACGCAGCTCCCTCAACTTCTATTTCAGAATAGCCTGTTATTCCATATGAAGAAGTTGCTGTAAGCTTAATTCTAGGTATCATAGTGCTTTGTACAACAGTTATAGATGTAGGCTGCGAAAAATTTGGTTCTAAATCGCCTGATATAGTTAAAGTATAAGTATCTGATAGATAAGTTTGCCCCCAAATGTTAGGGAATTCTATTTCAACTTCGTATACGCCATTAGCGGGTATTGTTACGTTGTTAGCCGGTGTAAAATTACTACCGTTGGCGGCTACAACATTTAAACTAAATGTAGCCCCCTCTTGGCCATGTACATAATATATTAAAGTACCCCCCGATCCAGAAACAGCATAATGCTTAAATTGATAGTTTGTTACATATTGTGGCTTAACGAATATTTCTGCAGCTGAAACTTGAAAAATAGCCAACTTATCATCAGCTACACTTTGATTAGGATATGTGTAATAAGCCGAATAAGTTATACTTGTTAAGTTTCCATCTACATCATAAGTTGGAGCTTGTTCTATATTATAATCGTTTTGATTACCAACGACAACTTGCATGCCTGTTGAGGTTAGTTTGTAACCGGAATCAGCTGTGTATGTTTTAGTAAGCATTAATTCAGTCTCTCCAAAAGCTCCTGAATCTGAATAAGATCCAGAAGTATCTCCTGTAACATTTGATCCAACGTTGGCAATAAATGTTCCCGCTATGGTTATTTCAGCAATATCAGCTGATCCAATAACACATAAAGGTATTGTAACATTAGCGGATGGCATAGTTACAGTAGGTAAAAAAGTGATTGTACAAAGAACATTTTCTCCATCTTGTGTAAAAGCTATGCCTTGAACATAATCAGGCAGCGGTGAGGTTGTGCTAAAGTCAGATGCTGTTGCAGTATACCCAGACAATGGGGATATTGTTATTGTAGCGTTCGTAACTTGATTGTTTATCACAGTACCCTCTTGTATATTAAACACAGCGTTTGAGAAACTATAGTTATTTATTTCAGGCATATTATTATATTAAGGTGTTGGTGTGACGGAATTGTATTGTACTATTTCAGAAATTTTTCCATCTACTAATTTTATAAATTTGTATTCGTTTGGAATCGGCGTTGAATCATTAGGGTCTAATGCTAAATTTGGATCAACAGTAGAAGAGCCTATCCACAAGTACAATGCATCTCCTTCAATATGAACGCAAGGGTTTAATACGGAAGCATTAAGATTCCATATTTTAGTACCTACATTAATACCGTCAGCGATATTATATCTATTTTCAGCGTTGATATTACCTAAAGGCCCCGCATTTGGATAATTAATAAAGTTTTGTTCTATAAAGTATCTTGCTTGTCCCAAATCAGTAAAGCCACTCCAATTAAGCCCTCCAAGTTCTAAACTATCGTCCCAATCTCTAAACCAATAAAAGTAAATTGGCGTATCTGGCAGGCAATCTTGTTCGCAGGCTGCCAATGTGTTATATTGTGTAACGGAATCTATAATACCGTCATTACCCCATATTACTATAGAATATGTAGCTGGAACAGGCGTTGGGTTATTTGGATCAACAGAAGAGTTATTAGGAATAGCGCCAGCAGGACTTTTTATATATAAATAAGTGCCCGATTCAGTTAGAGGCTGTAAAGTATTCCTATTATACATTTGTGTACCTGGATTTATTCCGTCTGCAAAAACATACATAAAATCTTCATTAGCAATATTTATTGCTGAATAAGTAACTGAAACACCGCTATCAAGTGTGTAAAAATCATCTATAACACACTTCGCGTCTTGCGCTGTTGTTTCATTTACTATATTGCCGTCTAGGCTTCCTTTGTAAGACCAATGATACCAACCAGTAAATAGGGTGTCAGGTGTTACACCTCCACTGCCGCTGCAATCTTCATCTATAGTTATTGTTAATATGTATTCTTGAGGAGGACATTCAACTATAACCGGTGGTCCAATCCCATCCCCTATTATTTCACAATCATTAAATATTTCTAAAGCTTTTATGTAATTAAACTTTTTACCTTCTTTCTTCTGAAACTCTTTAATTTCTCCTCCTTCTAAATCGGTTTTAACGTAATTTACATACCATCCTGGTTGCTTTTGTTGAACTTGATTATATGTTAAAGGGTTTATTATATCGGCGGAAATTTCCGGAGAGGCATTGACCTCTGCTATAGAATACCATCTTGACCCAGATAAATATTCTAATAACCTAGATTGGGTTCCGGTGTAATTTAATGTGCTAAATCCTTTTACAGATTGAGGCATTTCATTTATTATAACATTAAACGAGCTATCATATTGCACGCCGTAAAAGTTATTAGCTAAAACGTTTAATCCGTGTTCCCAGATCAAGCCGTTTTTAAATGTATAATATCTGTTATTTAAGCTAACTCCGCTTTCTTGAATAAAGCTTTTTCTTGATGTCCACCCATCAACTTCTTCTTTAAAAGATATTGTAGTATATAAGCATTTTAAATTAGCATCTATATTACAATCAGGGTTTAATTGATAGTCTTTGTCTTCGCTTAATGTATTTTGCCATTCTTGGCTTAAATTGTCTAAAGTAATATTATACAATCCTTTTTCTGAATCATAACTACCTATGATGTTATTTGACACCCTAAGATTATTTTCAAAAAAGTCACTCATACCTTTGGAAGATATTTCAGTAATACCATCTCTAGATAATCTAATTACAGCTCCTCTATTTTTATCTGAAAAATAAACTCTAAACCCATATGCCGCAAAAGATTCTGGGTTTTTAGATATTCCAAATTCCCCAGCATATGGTACAGCTTGGCCTAAAACAGCGTTGTTGCCGGTTAAGTTAACATTGCCGTCTGCATTGTACAAAGCATCTTTATTAGCTAATACTCTAAAACATTTATCTTCGCATAACGTAATAAGATCTGTATCTCTAGCGTGAAGCTTTTGTATAGTACCGTGAATAGGATTTAAATCTTTAGTAATTGGCTCTGCTTGTATAAATTGATTAAGTCTATTTATACCTGACGTTGAATTATATATTTGTGAAAATATAAAACCACTACCTCTTCTCTCCTCAGCGTAAGGCTCATCTAAAACAGTAGAAACTTTAGGCCCTTTATCTATGTAAACAGCATTATAATCATCCCTAACTCTATTTGATTCAACTCCCGTCCCGTAAGAATAACAATTAAACCAGCTAAGTATTTGGTTAGCGTTATTATATTGTGATATAGGTAAAGCATCACTAGCTTCATAATAAAGGTCTAAATCAACGCTTTCTTTTGGTTCTGTTTCAAATATAGCTGGGTTACTAGATGTTAATAATTTGTTACCGTCAGTGCTAACATTTTCGACCACTTGTATAGAAGGAAGCACGGCGCCTAATTTACCCCAATCGCCCCAGTCAGGCATCCATTCCTCAGTAATAGGCTTATCTAATTCAACAAGAATGCCTAATTTTCCGTTATCTCGACTTGGCTCGTCGTAACACCCCCCAAAAAAGTCTTGTCCTCTTTCACCTCTAAATGTTAATCTTGACGTCGTCTCTAGTATTTGGTAAACATCTGAAAGAGTTCCGTTCTTTGCCTTAAACCTTATCTTAGCTCCTGCGGAAATTAAACCGGATGGTGTTCTAACTTCATTATATCCAAACGTTCCTCCGGACATAAAATCTACATTTTCATATTTTTTAAGCCCTGCATATATAAAACCAAATGTAGTTCTACCTCTAGTGGGTGGAGCATATCCTCCGTACCAAGTCTTTTCGTAGTTCATGTTAATTCCATAAGGACCCCAGTCCGGACCTTCCCAACCTGTTAATGACCAATATCCTGGGTCACTGCCCTCATTACAATTACCCCCTCCATTCCAAGAGTTGTCTGCATAATAATACCCATATCCATGCGGGTTAATAGCCGCTCCAGACCAGCATACAGTTGCTAGAAAATCAATTTCATCTTTAATAGCGTATCTAGGGGCTAAAGCTTTAAAAGATGTAATAATATTTGTATCAAAAGCAAAATCTCTATTTATTTTTGCAAAAAATCGCCCGTCAAACTCAGGTAAATCTTTTCTCTCTTCTGTGTATATTTTTATAACAATATTAGTCCCAATTCCGACAACTGCTACCTCAGCGCCTAAAGGTTGAGTTAATTGGACAGTATATTCTACTCCATTAGTTCCAGAGTTGCTAACATCAACTACGTTATAAAACTCAGAATCATTGCCGCCAATTGATATTTTTATTTTATTTCCACCGTTAAAGCCCCCAAAAAAAGCTGGGTTATTATCATTAGAGGGCCCTGTAAAGTTAAGGGTAATCCGGCCAGGTTCCACTTCATTTGTTGTAGTAACGTCAGCAGATGCAACAAACTCATCAAATTGAGAAACAAATAAAGGAGCTTCTGGTTGAATAGATAGTATCTTATATCTATTTAATGTTTCAACAGGCACATTATTGTCGTGCTGTTTTTTTAATATTAAATAAGTTTCTTCGTCAATTTTGTTTCTTTCTGAAGAAGGAAAAGAAAGCCAAACATTTCCGTCTTCAGCAGGGTAAAATTTGTCTAAAGCAAGATTATAATATTCGTTGGCTGTTTCTTTTACAAAAAACTTATAATTAGTAGCCCAAGCGGGAGGTATATTGTTAGGGGTAACTTGTAGTTTTGATATAGAAACAGATTTGTCTATTTCTACCTTTAAACTAGCGTCTTGGCTCGTAAAAACCGGGGTTTCTCTACCATAAGCATCCTTATATACAACACCTATTTGATATGTTCTTATAGATTTTAAAGACGGACGCGGGAGCCTAGTGTATGGATTTGGATCGGGATTTGTAGCGTTCCCAGGGTGGGTTTCACTAAACAAAGACAAAGACAAATCAACATCCGTAGACACTTGGTTTGTTGATAAATTAATCACCCCGGAGGTGCTGTAGTTTTGCAAATAATTAGCATATACTATTCTATTGCCAATTATCTCTTGAGATTTAGCTTTACGGGGTACATTATCCCATGGCCTAAGTATCTGGTTTGCTTCTACAACGGCTCCTATTAATTCGTTTTTAATTTCAAAACTTACAGGCAGGGAGGCGTAATCTTGTTTTTTTAGGGTATCTACTACGTATATAGCGGTACTGCGAGCTTCTTTGTATAAGATATCAAGTTCGGAAAC